>Ga0247815_10000232_pt1 | contig 44098 bp, 41 predicted proteins | sample UWRJL194509B1_FD_181014 | JGI IMG/M metagenome (GOLD analysis project Ga0247815, IMG submission 181014) | Plant litter microbial communities from Arlington Agricultural Research Station in Wisconsin, United States - UWRJ-L194-509B-1 | ecosystem: Environmental > Terrestrial > Plant litter >...
AAAATGGTCTTCCTCCTAAAATTACGGCTTTATAAGGTGATAAATCACTAGGAAAGTGATTGTAAGGGAAAATTTCGCAGAATATATTTAATTCGCGAACTCTACGCGCAATAAGCTGAGTATATTGCGATCCGAAATCTAAAATAAGTACGTTGTGTTGCATGCGCAAAGGTATAGTTGTTTCTAATTTGTTCGTTTTCAAGTCAATAAAACCAACCTCTTTAAAAGTGGGATAAAAAGTGGGAAAATTTTATTATCTATTTTTTATTTTAAATGTTGCAAAGGTAGTAAAAAAGAACAGAAGAGTGATTAAAGTCAATTGTTTTAAAATATTATAGAAATACCTGAGTAATGTATATACATGCTAATACAACTAGTACAATTATAAGATCCACTTTAAAAAATCCATCTTTTAAAAAACACTTTTGACTTCCTTATATATAGTATATGAATTGAATCGATTTGTTTTAATTCAAAAAAAAAAACAATTATTATATGAAAAAGAAAACAAGTTTGTATATCGACTTCGCAAAGTTCGTTGTGGAGAAATACAATAAAGAAGATCAAGAAATATCTCAAGAAGAAACAGAAAAGACAAAAAGAAACAACCCCAAATTAGTTGATAACATTGACGATATTTTAAACCCTGATGATGACAATAGTACTTCAAATGAAGATGAACAAAACGAGGACGAAAATATTGATGACGAAAACATTGATGATCTTTTAAAAGAGTATAAAAAACTAGAAAAAAATTATTGGAAATTAAAGAATGATAAAATTTATAAAAGACAATAAAACACTTTATGATGTTGAAACTATCAAGCAAATTTTAAAAGTTTCTAGATCTAAAATACAAAGAGAAATAAAAAAGCAACAACCTGAAATTATTAAATATAAGAATTTGCATTTATATAATGAAACCACTGTATTCGAATTAATGGAAATCATTCTTGCTGAAAAATTAAGTAAACTAGAATGATTGATAATGATAAAATTAAAAAGTGCCAGACAAATATTGAAATTGGAAACTTCAAACTAAAGTTCGAAAAAGATCCTAAAAAAAGGGAAAGATTGAGGATTAAAATTCAAATTGAAGAATTAAAGATAAAGATGGAAAGACTAAATTAATGTCAATGTCTATTTACAAATAAAAAAGAAATCTTGTCGTTACTGACAAGATTTCTTTTTATTTAGATTTAAGGATTAGTATCTCTACACTTTTCTATTTTTAGAGACTATTTTTTGAAAAATTTCATTTCCTATCCTACAACCATTACCACAACCCCACAGCATATCAATATTCCCTAATACTTTTACATTTAACATATTATTAGGTTTAGCGTTAAATTGCAGTATATAGTTGTAACCTCCTTGTGGATCTTCTTCAGTTAAAAAAAATTCTCCGCTTTTCGGTTCATCGTTGTCTTCTCTAGCTATTCCTTGACCACCACAACTACATAAATCGTTTGGATTCACTCCCTCCCAAATAAAATTAAACGATTCTTTCTGTTTTGAATAGTTCGTAATGGTAAGTTTATATAAACCATCTTTGCTTTTATAAACTCCATTTAATTGAGAAAACCCGAAATTAACAGTTAATATTACTATCAGTGTAAAAATTCTTTTCATACTTTTTTAATTTTAATTCTACTATTGTTGCTTTAAAATTTTCTATTATTTCCAATAATTGAAATGAGGAACTTCTTTTTTTAACCCTTCTAATGTTTGTAAGTATTCATTTTCAGAAATATTTTTCATTATCCATGGGCCACCATAATTTGGACGATCTGATTCAGCTTTAATCATAGAATTAGGCTTCCAATTTTTATTATCTAATCCATTCTTATTAACAGGCTCAAACTTAATTGAATAAATACCATAGACAACATCATTAAGACTATAATCGAAGTCGAAATTTTTTAAATCTACTATCCAATTATTGACTACTTTTCCGTTTTTCATTTCCTCAAACTTGCTAACATAATAACAACTAACACTTTCATTTTTTTCGTTCAATTGACCAACATTGATACTCCAACCGGTATTTTTTGTAGCATTTTCAAATGTAAAATCGCTCATTATAATATAAGATTTACTCTTATCAATTTTCTTTTTAAGAATTTCTCTTTTTACCCAACCATTCTTTACCTCAACCTTTCTAATAATAGAATCGTGTTGGTCTTTTTCTATACAAGTTCCAGTATACAATTCATTTGTTCCTTTTTTTCTAATATCTTTTAATTTTCTAGGGATCCCACCGAGTAAATTATTCTCTAAATTTAAATCGGAACATTGACAATCATTTTTGATCACCACATCGGCAGTTACTTTTTCTTCTTCTTTGTTTTTTAGTTCACTGTTTTCATTTTTACCTCCACAAGAGATTAGTAATCCTCCACTAATCGTAATTAACATTAAAGTGATTTTTTTCATTCTATTTTTTGATTAAGTTTTTCCTACTCTTAAGCTTTTCGGTTACGCCCCGTTTATATGGTTTCTGGACTCCATCAAGTCAATAATTCAATAAGACTTTATTGCAGTAAAAATATAAAAAAACATCAAACTAATCATGTATGATTAGTTAAATCATAAATGATTAGAGGAATTTTACATTTAAATAATCTTATATAATTGATTTACACTAAAGACAAAGAGTATTTAATTAAGTTTGGTAAGCATTTAAAACAGATGCGAGAAGGGAAAAATATGTCCCAAGAACAACTAGCAAATATTTCAGAAGTTTCACTTCCACAAATTACTAGAATAGAAAGAGGCGTAATTAATCCAACAATTTGCACTATAAAATCTTTGTCAGCAGGATTAGGTGTAGAAATGTCTTTTATGTTTGACTTCAATAATAAATAGTTAAACTCTACAATCTAGATGTTCATGCTTGATTTTTTTTATAAAATGTATTGAATATTGATATATTCATATCACTATTATTGTTTCTCGCTTTTGACGAAATAAATTAGTAACTACAGTAATTATAAAAACAAAATATTCTATTTATATATAATAATTAAATTCAAAAATTATTATATGAAGATTATCATACCTCAACAAGTTATCGATTGTATTTCCAAAATAGGAAATCGTACAAAACAAGAAAGCGGATATAAAGTTTACGCATGTCTTGTCATAATGTCGAAAAGAAAAAATAAACACGGTTATTTCCCAGTACCATCCTCTTACTTAGAAAAAGTAAATAAACGTCATAAAAGCATCTTAATTACTTTACAAGAAGCATCTATAATAAAACCTTTTACACGTATTGAACAACACCCAGAATTACTTTTTGAATCAGTAGAAAAGAAATTTTATAATGTTTCAAAGGGTATATGCATGAAATATAAATTCTTAATTAACATTAAACAAGGAATTATCAGAGATATAGATTTAGATAGTAACAGAAAATTTAGATGGTTTTCACTAATTGAAAACTCAATAAATGAATTGGGGTATTTTGGCAAGATAACAAGAGATACTTTTGGAAGAAGAGTTCATCATCCTGTGATTCCAATCTACAAGGAAGACTTAAAGAATAAAGGTTTAGCAATTATTGACGCAAAATGTTCGCAGCCTAAACTTCTTTTGAATATTATGAAAGAGAAAAAAATTATAGATAAAAATTATGAAGAAGCTTTTGAAACAGATTTTTACACATATTTAGTTCAAAAATTAAATCTAGTCGATAGGAAAGAGGCAAAAGATTTATTTATGTATTTCTTAAACTCAAGTGGTTATGTTCCAAATTACAAAATTCATATCTTATTTCCAATTACTTCAAAGTTCATTAAAAGTCTTAAAAACAAAAACTATAAAGATGCTTCTTCATACCTACAAAGAATAGAGTCTAAAATCTGGATTGATGATTTATTGGAAAATATTCCTTCTGACTTTGCTATTCCTGTTCACGATTCTTTGATAGTCAAGAATAACGAGGCCAATAACATCCTTAAGTACTGTAAAAATAAATACCCTAATATAGATTTCACGATTAGTTTGATATAATATAAATTTCAAAAACTCTTAAGGTATAATTTTAAACTTAAGTTTAAACAAATTAAATAACACAACATTAAAATTGATTTTTTAATTAAGTCAACTTCTTATAATCCAAGATCAAGAATTCCCTAAAATAAAATCCATTTTTTGTTGAGTTATTTCTTCTGGATCATTAGTATCAATATCCATATACAAAAACAATTCTAATTTATTATAATCATTAATCATATTCCAAAATTTCCAAATAGGATTATTTTCACAATTAATATTTGTTATTTCTTCTGGCAATCCTCTTAAAGAGGTTATCTGATTATCACAACATAAAAGTAAATCTCTTAAATTCTCCGTTAACCCTTCCAATGAATTCAATTTATTATATTGACAATGAAATTGAGTTCCAATCTCTTTGGGAGAATATTCAAGAGTAACTAATTGATTATAAGAGCAGGAAAAACCGCCAAGTACTTTAGTTGGCCCATATTTTAAAGATTCTAATTCATTATGATGACAATAAAAATCCCACCCTACACAATCTGGACAGCCTTTTAAAGATTCTAATTTATTATATTCACAATGAAAGTTCCTCCCAACCTCTTTCGGAGAATATTCAAGAGCAACTAATTGGTTATATGAACAATAAAAATTACCCAAAACTTTATTAGGACCAAATTTTAAAGATTCTAGTTCATTAGAATTACAATCAAAACTACCATTTATGCAATCTGGACAGCCTTTTAAAGATTCTAATTTATTATATTCACAATTAAAGTTCTTCCCAACCTCTTTGGGAGAATATTCAAGAGTAACTAATTGGTTATGTGAACAATCAAAACTACCCAGAACTTTATTAGGCCCATATTTTAAGGATTCTAGTTTGCTATTATTCCTACAATAAAAACTTCCATTTATACAATCTGGACAGCCTTCTAAAGATTCTAATTTATAATTATATTCACAATTAAAGTCCCTACCAACCTCTTTGGGAGAATATTCAAGAGTAACTAATTGGTTATGTGAACAATCAAAACTACCCAGAACTTTATTAGGCGCATATTTTAAGGATTCCAGTTTACTATTATTCCTACAATAAAAACTACCATTTATACAATCTGGACAGCCTTCTAAAGATTCTAATTTATAATTATATTCACAATAAAAATCACCTTCAACATAATCTGGGCAACCTACTAAAGATTCTAATTTATTATTGCCTTTACAATAAAAATTACCTCCAACATAATTTGGACAACCCTCTAAAGATCCTAATTCACTATTTTCACAATAAAAGTTACCTGCAACTTTAGCAAATTTTACAGGTAGTTGAGAAAATTCCTTAATTGCCAAATAAACATTTCCATGACCATCAATCGAACCATCTTTATTTATAGTATAATCATGTATTTTATGACTCTGACAAAAAACAACTATCTCTTCATTATCTGATTTATTCGTTTTTTTTTCAAGTTCAAAAAAATTTTTAGTTGTAACTAGGCAAAATGAATCAAAATATTTTATTGATCTATTAGCTTTATTCGTTAAATTAATATTTATTAATGGCTCCCATTTAGATTTCAAAACTTTATTTACAAAGGTTTTATTCATATACATATCACCTGAATATCTCAAAAAAGATTGATAAATAATATCACGTATATTTGGTAAATTATAGTTTATTACGTCACGAATTTTATTATTTTCAATTTCAAAAATTAAACCTAATGAAGTTCCAAAATTTTTTAAATTTTCAAATTGACTTTGACTAGAATTTAGACACGCTATTAAATCTTCTTTTTCAAATGTTCTCATGTCAATAATAAAGCTTACTGCTTTTCTAGAAGTTTTTTAATTTTTTGAACTGTACCACTACTCTTATCTGTTAGTTTCATTGTTTTTCTAACTGAATACCCTTGCTTTAATAATTTTACCACTTCTTTATGTTCAGTTAAAAGAGTTTGAGAATCTTTTTTGAATCCGTCCTTTCTACCAACTTTACCTCCGTTTTTTCTATAACTATCATAACCCGATTTAATCCTTTGCCTAATCTGTGTTTTTTCCATTTCACTAACAGATGTAAGAATTTGGATTAAGAATTGAGACATTGGGTTAATCTCACATTTATCATTAAGAGTTTCAATGTTATGATTTTTGATATAAAGAGAAATACAATTCTCATTTAACAATTGAATTGTTTTTAAAACCTCTATAGTATTTCTCCCCAATCTACTTAATTCCCAACAAAGAACTTTATCAATTTTATTGCTTTTGATAAAGTTTATCATTCTCATTAGTTCTGAGCGTTCCTCATTTGTTTTTCCTCCAGAAATCTTTTCTTCAAAAATGCTCGAAACCTCATAATTCATATTTTTAGAGAACTCTAATAATTCCTCAGTTTGTCTTTTGTAATCTTGACTATTTGTTGAAACCCGTGAATAAATAACCACCTTCATAATGTATCATTTTAATATTTTATATTATAAAGATACAAAAAATGTATCACTCAACCTATTCGTAAAAGATTAAAATGATACACTTTAAGGTTTGGTACAAAAAATAGAATTAATTCAAATTAATACTCATATTTAATTTTACACTGTACCATTTTATACTTTGTTATTTTACTTACTCAAAAATGATAAACAGAAATTAATCTTCAGCGTTAGCAAAGACAAAATCTTTGAAAAGTTTTTCCTCATTCGATTGATTTTCTATTGACTTGACAAAATCTATGTTTTTTGTATCAGGTGTATCAATTAAATATTTTTTTAAATGTTCAGCCCAAGCTTTTGATAATAAAGGAGGAACTGCATTTCCAACCTGAACATAATAATTACGTTGTGTCTTTGAAACTAATTGAAAAGTATCTGGAAAGGATTGAAATCTCAAACCCTCTCTAATAGTAATCATTCTATCTTCTTCATAGTGTATATTACAACCAATGTTAGGACGATTAAAATGCGTGTTTATTGTGTAATTAGGTTTGTTTGGATCAAGTCTGCCATAAGTTGTAGTCCTACCTCCTGTACTTTTGAAATACATAATTCTTTTCGTTGAAACACTATCAGGTACATCCATATAATTCCCACCAGGTTTAACATGACTAATTATTTCTTTGTCTGTTGGACTAGAATATGGCACTATATGCAAAGTTGTTTTCTGAGCTTTTTTGCGCATTAAAGTCTGATATTCACCTTTTGGTTCATGTTTATAAGTAACTTCACCATTTTCTGTTGGTAATTCTAAATCTGAGATTGCATCAAAAGATGATATCCATTTCTTTTTTCCTTCTTTATTTTCAAAATGGGTTTGTTCTGGTGCAGTTATGTCAACTCCTATTTTATTACCAATTATAAACACTCTCTTTCTTCTTTGGGGAACTCCATAATCCGCTGCATTAAGAGTATAAATATTAATATGATAACCTATCTCCTCAAACGCTTGTTTCAAGTTGTCAATTACTTTAGAGCCATCAGAAGCTTTTGAAGATTTAATTCCTGTAACATTTTCAAATAGGAAAATTTTTGGCTTAATTTTGTTTACAACATTCAAATAGGAATAGACTAATGCAGATCTATTATCATTAGGGTCTCTTTTACCGATTCCCGAAAATCCTTGACAAGGAGGCCCTCCAATTATAACATCAGCATTTGGAATAGCATCTAAATCTATTTTTGTAACATCCTCATTAACAACATGGTTGCCAATATTTAATTTATAAGTTTCACAAGCATCTTTCAAAATATCATTTGCCCATATTAAATCATAACCAGCTTGTTTAAATCCGAGATCTAAACCACCACAGCCTGAAAATAATCCAATTACCTTTATTTTATTGTTTTTCATAATCTTCTATCTTCTACTAAATCTGCTAAAAAAAGCTCAAAAAAATTAGTTAATTCTATGCTAGTACTAAAGCCTAAATTATCTCTATTAAAAATAATATTTGCAATTTCTTCATCTAATTGTCTTCGTGGCGATGACAAACCTTCACCTCCACTTGTGGAAACGTTTAAATTATTTAAATTTTCAAATGCTTTTACTACAGAATCAATTTCATTTTTAGTTAGCTGTTTTAAATCAATGATTTTTAACTTATCAATATGTTTTCCCTCAAGCTTACGTGTACCTTCTCGATTGTCTGAATTTATTTCTAATTGAATTTGACCAAAACAAGAGTTAATAAAAGCTGTTATGAATTTTAGCTGTGATTCCTGAACAATATTTTTGTTTTCATTAATTAAGCCTTTATAATAAAAAAAATTAGTAGATAGAACTACTTTACCGGTAAATGGATTGTAGTAACAGTTTTGTTTTGTTCTTTCATTTCTTGGAATTAATAAGTCAAATTCTACTTTTGAATTATAAGTTTCATTTACTATTTTCCTCCATTTTTTTGAGCTAGCAGTAGTTTTTAAATCAAATGTAGTTTTCAATTCCGTATCAAAATTAAATTTACTTTTCAATCCATTTGCTTCGTTATCATCAAATAATTCAGGAAAATGAATTGCTTTTTCTATATTAAAATCACTATTTGTTAAAATCAAATTTCTTTTTGCCTTACTATTTTTTATACCAAAACCGATGTGAGAATTGTCAAATTTATTTTTCGATAAATTTGGATATATCGTCTGAGATTCGCCACTATTACCTGCGCCTCCACGTTTTTTTATATTAAAAAAAGAGTTTAAAGGTTCAAGAAAAGAAAGTGTATCAAATTTTTGAAACTTTTCTTCAGGATCGCAAAAATACATTTTCCAGTTATCTGAAGAATTAATATTTCTGTCAGTAACCTTTAATGTATAGTTTGAATTAACAGTAGTTGAAGAAGTTGTATTTATTATTGATTTTATATCATTAGGTTGAGATAGTAAATCCGAATTTATTATTCTCAAAAACTTTATTTCCTTTGAAGGTTTTTTACTTAAAACCGTTATTACTGTTGTAACTTTAAAATCTTCAAAATAATTCCTAGGGTATAAGATAATTGCTTCAACTTTATCACGAAGAAACTCTTTCAAATGCTCTCCATCTTTATTATTTAAAAATGTAGCCATTAAAATTAATCCTGCTCTACCTTGTGGGTTTAAGTAGTGCCAAGAATAATTTACAAAATAATAATATAAATTAGGTTGAGAAGCAAGTGTAACGAAATTCGTTTGTCCATTATTGATAATAGCATTATTCATCAAAGCTTTATCTGCTACTTTTATCGGTGCATCAGGATCGTCATTTCTTAAAAAAGGTGGGTTCATCAATACCACATCATACCCTGAACAATTAGGATTAATAAACGTATTGCCAGTAATAACATTAGCGTTCGTTGAATTATTTACTCCTGAAAGATTTTTCGAAACTAATCTAAATGTTGCTAGCTGAGCTAAAAAAGGGTCAATTTCAATTCCTGTAATTTGATTAAGCAATTGATTATGATTTTTTGTAATTGCACTTGAGAGATTGAGTATATTCAAATAATCATAAGCAGCATCCAATAAAGCACCATCACCAGAGCAGGGATCAATTACATTTGAATTTTCGTTTTCTATTACCACTGTTGCAAGTAAAATTGACAATTCCGTATCCGACATTACCTTGCCTTTCTTATGAAGTGTGGCTTTATCATACACCTTAGAGGTCAATAAATTAAAAATATATTCCGGTAAAGGATTGTCCGCAACTGCCTGATAACTGTAGCTATTAAGTGCTTGAATAGTGTTTTTAAAATATTGTTCTATTGACGCATTAAAGTTTTCGGGAAATATCCTATCAGTTGAATTTGGATGATTTGAAAAGACCTGATTAAAATCTAATTGTAATACGCGGTTGTAGTTATTAGAAAGTTTCGTACTAAAGTTTTGTAAGCTATCACTAGCCAAAGGAAAAGTCCGAAAAAAACTTTGATTAGGATTATTTGTCTGGGTATAATAATCTTTTAAATAAGCAAATGCTAATAATCTGAAAAACTCATAAAGTGATATTTCATCTGATAAATCCTTGTTAAGACTAAGACTACTGCTTACACTTTGGTAGTTTTGTATAAAAGTATCAATTATAGGTTGCCAATTATTATCCCAATTAGGCTGAGTTCTGTTATAAATTAATGGTAATAGTTCCTCAAAAGTTGCTTGAAAATCATTACTAGTTTGTGTAGCATCACGATTTTTGGGATTGAATGGAGTATGTGATTTCGGATTCCCTTTTAATATACAAGTTGAAATAGGCCCGTGTCTATCGGCAAAGAGAATTAACTCTTCAATATTTGTAATGCAAAAATACTTTGGGTAATTCGGTTCCCAATAAGGTAAAAAATCAGAAACATAAGATCTTGATTGATTTTGAAATCTTTGGGATGTTACGTCACGAGCGGTTTTTTTAACTTCAATAACAAAAATATATCTGTTTGAAGATTTTAATTTAATTGCAAAGTCAGGGATTATTGTACTGTTAGGAATTGCTGGATGATGCACTAACTCCATTAACGAATCATAGCCACAATTAATAATTGCATTATTAATTGCAGTTTCAACAACAGGATGAAAGCCCGTCACTTCATCAGAGTTATACCAAAGATTTATCATTTAATTCAAATATTCATTTATTTCATTATTCAATTCATCGATAGTTAAAGAAGAATTGTATTGTTCGTTGTATTCGTCAAGTAAAGCTAAATCAATTTGCTCAATTATTTGCTTTTGCTCTTTCTTGTATCTATTAACATTCATCAATTGTTTTCCTAATAGATCTAATTTTTCAAAAGTATGTTGGGATACTTTATTCACATCTATAACTTTCACTTCTTTAAATTCATAAAGTTGAATTTTTCTCAATCCATTCCCTTGACTCCTTGAATTGCTTAATGTGCTTAATCTCGTAAATGAAGAATTTAAAATTGAGAAAATTGCCAATTCATTACTCGTTATATTTAGGCTGTAAAAGTTATCGGAAGATAAAATTCTGTTTGGATTATAGATGAAGTCAATATTGTTTCTTAGATAATAGTTAAAGATAAAGTTCCCTCTTGATTTTAAATTAATTTTATACCAATCCTTTTTAGTTTCAATATCTCTTTTTACTGCTTTAAATTTTTTATTTGGTGCTTGAAGTATCTCATTTTTAACCGATTCTAAATATTCTTTAGTTTCATTAGAAATTGAACCATTAATAGCTAAAATATAAGCATTCTCTTGATCGACAGTATAGGTTTTAATCTGTGAAACATTTTTAACAATGGGTTTTAATTCTGGAAGGTCATTACTCGAGAAAATAAAATGACTATTAACTACAGCTGATGTTCCTCTTTGAATCGGTTGTGAAACAATCGTTTTAAGTGATTTAAATAGTTTTGATTTGTAATTAATTTTGCTTTGATTGTTGAATTTATAAGTCAATAACTCGTGTTGCTTTAATTTTAAGCTATTAATATTTAAACCATTATAACTCCTTAAGTCGTCTAAATCGTTCATAGGGAAATAAGATATAGATTTTCTATGATTCTTATCTTTTACAAATTTTATTACCGTAGCCCCAATTTCTACATTATCAAATGCACTTTTCTTAAAATGATATATACTATCTAAATATCCTAGTTCAAGAAATGATTCTTTTAAGAATTTTCCAAAACTGCTATAAAGCCAACTATCATATATTACAGCAACCATTACGCCACTATCCTTTAAGTGCAAAATAGACTTCAGTAAAAAATAAATATATAAATTTGACTGTGATGGAATTGTTGACAAAAGAGGAATTACATTGCTTCCGATACTATCTTTTGAATTTGCTCCGTCTGACAATAATTCTTGTCTTACATAAGGAGGATTTTGAATTATTAGGTCAAACTTATCACTAAGAGGCAAATCAAAGAAACTACCCTTAATCAAAGTTCTCGTAGGATTTTCGAAAAACTTTTTTGTTTCTTCATTAATTAGATTGACGTCAATTTCAATTCCTTTTAAATTGCAATTTAAAAGATTATCAGACATTGCTTTAAAAAAAGTATTTGGCCCTATGCAAGGATCAAGAATTCTAGAGTTATGACTAAGTGACTCTTTTGACAAACCTATCATAAATTTTGCTAAAATTGCAGATGTAAATACTTGTCCTAAATTTTCATCTGGTTTAGGATTTTTAGCTGTAATTTCAAAATCTTTTGAAAAAAACAATTCCAACTGTTCCTCAAAGGATTGAATACCCGCTACTAATTCTTTATATGGTTCACAAACTGTATTAAGCATTGTTAAGATTTTTATGTTTCACTTGTTCTTCAGCCACCTTCAACGCTAATAAAGCAGATTCCTCATCTCTTACAATTGAGTAAACTTTATTTGCTAGCCATAATGATTCAAGCTCTTCAATTGGAGTTTTAAAGAGTTCATTTAACTTTGTCAAATCCTCTCTTTTTAAAGGCTTTTGGTTATTTTCAACTTTACTTAAAAATCCTTCACCAACACCAAGATAATATGCAAGTTCTCTTTGTTTAAGACCTGCAATCTCTCTTAGTTCTTTTATTTTTTGTCCAAGTGTCATTGTCTTAATTTATACTTGTCTAATTTTGGTCAAATATATTATTATTTTTTCAATGGTACTAGTGACTATTTAAAAAAAAGACTCTTCTATTATTCTAAAATATTGAATTAAATAATAAAAAAACAAGTGTAGTTTGTATCTCGTGTGATATCTTTTAAATTTAAAAGTAAAAAAAAATTAAAGAAGTTTTTATAACTTCAATTATGCTATAGTATCAACTTCCTGTAATTTGACAGGAAGTTGAAATGTAATAAAAACAATGTTTATCACTTGATAAATTTATTAAAAACTGAGTAAGGTCAGGAAATTTTGAAATCGAATATTTTTGGAAAAATTTATAATATAATTAAAAAGTGGATTATATAAAAACTCCAAACCGATCAATGTTTTGTTCTTATTTACCTATACGTCATCAAATTCAGTTATTATATTCTGAGCTTCAACTGGATTAGCAAAACTAATTATACTCTCAATTATCGTTGATAGATTTAATCTGTCTTTTGTTTTATAAGCTAATAGATATAATAATGCTTCTGAACTCAAAAGAGTAAATCTCTTAATATCAGTATTCCAAGTAATCTCATTTATGAAGTTATCAAAATTAGACCTGAACGAATTACTTACAATAATAAAACCAATTTTTTTATATCCTTCTTTCTGTAATCTTGGACAGTAATAATTAATATATTCTTTAATGGCTCTGTCATCAATTCCTAAGCTATAACCATTTGAATATGCTTTTGCATCGACAATAAACGCAGTATTTTCTTCTCTAAATCTTAATATGCATCTGGATTCCTTCCACTTCCTTGACCTAAAGTTTCAACTTCAAAATCTAATTGTTTAAAAATCTCAGAAACTAATTTTTCATATTCACTTCCTTTTGAAGCTGAAGATTTATCAGTTTGTTTTCCAAGTTCAATTAATTTTGCAACTTTTGGTATTAAATAATCTGATAAATCAAAACTAGCATTTAAAATTAAAACAGTATCCTCCTCAATTTCATTTAGTTTTGGCTCACTTTGGATGAATTCAGTTTTTACTTTCTCAATTTTATTTGGATTTCCGTTAAAATTCCAAAATGCGTGTTCTGCTTCCCAATTGGTTATTTGTTTTCCTGTATGTTGAAATAAAATTTGCTTTATTTCTTCGTTTAGTTGATAAAAAAAGAAATAAGTTTCTTTCTGTGTTGGTTTTATATCCCAAATACCTAATGCCGTAAAAGAATTCACTAAGGATGTATATAAAATAGGCCATTTATCTGAATCTTGAATTTGCCAAAAATAAGATAAAAAATAGCCAACAGAACCTGGGTTAGGAACTCTCCTTTTGTCTTTTGCTTTTGAAAATATAGCGAAGCAATAATTTTCAAGTTCATCAATTTTTTCAAGTGCCTCTTCTAGATTTTGCGGAATAGAAATACATTTCTTTAATAGCGTTGTTAATTGTTCAATTTTTGTATCACTATTTTTTACTAACTGATTAAAAAACATTTGACCTTTAGTTGCAGTAAATCCCCAATAATTATTTCGTTTATTGTAGCTATCTATATTTGTTTTGAATTCGTAAATATTATTTTCATTTCTTTCGAATTGCAAAACAATCTTTTTAATCTCTATAATAGCTTCAGTTCTTAATTCGTCAATATTTGGTAATTCTTTTCCCCTTGCATCTAAAACTCGCTTATCGGTTTTTATATAATCATCCCAAATTGAATTAATTTGATTTATAGTCTCTATAGTCATTTTCTATTATTTTTTAATTTTTGGTTTCGCATAAACCTTTGCTACAAAAACTTCATACATTCAGCTTATTTCAACGATTTAAGACAACTTAATTCTTATATTACGTTAAAATCAAAATGCCACAAAAACACTAACTTAATCCCATTAACTAGTGTTAAAAAGAAGTTTTTTTATATTACTAATTCTTTAAATTTTTCCTTGAAGTTACTTTCATAAAAACTTATTTCGAAATTTGTTCTTTCATTTTTATTTTCTTCATCAATTGCAAATTTGGTTGCTTCAACAAATTTATGTTCTACAGAATTAATACATTTTTCATAAAATTCATCATTAACTACCCAGTTTTCACAATTAAACAAAACAAGGTTTGTAATTTTCCGATAACAAAGTTTAATATCCAGGTCATCGAAAAATTCACTAACATAATCTTTCACTTTTTTATCATCGATTTTTTCATATGCAACCATCAATATTGCGTTTTCTTCATAAGGAAAAACATTAATAAAAATTTCAGAATATCGATCCAATTCTTTCCCCAGTTCTGATTCTATTTTTTCAATTTCTTCTGTTGTGTCATATGTAAAAAAAGAAGACATGCATAATCCAATATTATTAATAACCCTATAATTAAAAATAAAGGATTCATTTGTACTATTCAAATCACTTAAAATTTTATCTTCAAGTAATTTCAAGTCTTCTATTCCTAAATTTTCATCATGTCTTTTTTTATAAAATTTTTCATTATTATAATTTTCAAAATCCTCTCTTAAAAAACAATCATACATTTTTACATTGACTTGCTTTTTAAAGATTTCATTGTATAGCGTTCTTAAAGTAAATAATAGATTAGTTCTATAATTAGAGAAATCTAATTCTGTGTTCTCAATTTCTTTGAATAAATTACTATCGTGTTTGTTGCAGAAACAATTGAAAGAAAATATCTTATTCAAGCCGGTTCGCTTAAATACATATTTTTCTTTCTTAAACTGATTGATCGTATATTCCCACAAATGACTGTTTTTAGAAATCTTGTTAAGAATTCCATTCTTTTGAAGTAAATGAGAATTAATTGATTTTTCATCACAATCAGGAAAATAACATTTTTTAATATCATTTATCCCTTCAGATTTACACTTAAAATGTAATCGTGCTTTTTTAATAAAGTCGTCTTTCATAAAGTTTCACTATACTTTCTCACCATTTGTAATTTTTAAATTATTACATAGATAAAATACTTTATCTTCTAGATGTGGAAATAATTTCTAATTTTAACCAATACCAAGATGGTGTACACCTATATTTAGGTAATTTTTGACGATGTCCTCATTAGTTCTTTCACTTGTATTGGAATAATAAGCTTTTTGGATTGCAGTAGGAATTACTTTTTCTAAAATTGTCTTTAATGGCATATGCACAGTTACATCAAAATCACTCGATGGAAACATTTTCATTATTTCAAATCCAGATTTACCCAATATCTTATCATTGTTTAAATTATTTTTCAGTTCCTCCATTTCTTTTTCATTTAAAAAAACAGAATAATTTATTGAACTAGGAAAAAAATTATTAAAAATATCTATTTTTGTATGTTGGGTTTTAAGTGTACCTGCCAAAAATATATCTTCTTCTTTTATATTAGACATCTGACTAATAAAAGAATCCCATAGCTTTAAGTTTTTTAATTCCAAATTTGCAGATGTAATAGCATATGAATACATTTCCTCAAAACCTCCACTCTGCTTCATAGCATAAATTAAACTTCTTACAACTATTGCCTGATTTTCCCTAGAATCTAAATTGTAATAAATAAATTGAGTTAATAGCAGTTCAATCTGCCCTAATAATGGCATTTTAATTTCATTTATTTTATTTAAACAAAGCTGAATATTTTTTTTTATATTTTCACTATGCGAATCAATTTTTCCATCTAACAAACTTAGTTCATGGATTAATACTTTTTCAAAACTAAAGACTATATTTCCAAAAGGGAGTTCATTTTTCTTTGTATTCAAATCACATTTGGCAAGAAATGCTTTAATTTCTTCTAAGTCTTGCTCAAGAACAAAGTTCAAATCAAGACTAAGAAATGGTAAGTCTTCTTTCTCCGATAATTTCTCGAAAGAAGATAGAGATTCTAGCCATTTGTGGAGTCTATCAATTTCATATGGCTTAGCTTCATCATTTTGACTATCTGCCCTCAAATATATCCTATCTTTAACAAGGGATTCTCCTCTAGTAAATGTTGACACGCAAGGAGTTGGATAAACAACAACTGGAATTTCAATAATTTCAAAATTATTTCCATTTTTATCAGTGAATGGACTACAAGTGAAGTCTAACCCTGGACTAACCTTACTCCTAACTTTACTTTGCAGAATTGAGTTGTCAATTCTATCAAAGGAGTTTATACCTAAAGGTATACCCTTCTTCGTAGAGGGATCTTCCTTTACTCCAATAAGAATATAAGCCGATTCATCTCTAACCGTATTAGCAAAAGCTAATAAATCTTTTATAAAAGCTGAATCTTTATCTTTAACATTTGAATTGCGGGATGATGATGTTTCAAAATAATGTCTTTCTTTGAAATCGATGGTTTTCCCTTCCCCCTTTTCAAGTAATTTATCAAATAATTCTTGTGTCATTTATACAAATTGGTTTTAAATAAAGCACCAAAATAGATAATTTATTTTATTAAGTAGGTAATTTCTCTATCTTAAATTAAAATTATTAGATTATAATAATTAAAACAATTACATCCTCCTAAACTTGTGGTTAATTTCATTATTTACTAAGTCGGATTTTTTAAAATCAAATCCCGTCTGTATATATTTTTGTGTAGTTGCTAAATTTGTATGTCCCAATGCAATTCTAATATCATTAACGTTAACTCCACTAATTTCTAATAACATATTTGTAAAAGTAAAACGAGAAACATGTGTAGTTATGTCTTCCACAGATAATTTATAAAGTTTAGCCATTCTCTTCAACTTCGCATTATAAGACGTAAATCGACTTTTATAAGTATCAAACTGCAACTTATTCATTGGTTGATTCTTACTATAGTCTTTAAAACAGTCAGACTTTACAAAATCTTTAAACAATAATTCTTTGGGGTGTAATTTTTTAATATGTCGATCAATAATAATTTTACAATGCATGTTGATGTCTCTTTCAACCCTGACTAATTCATCAATTACAATTTTTGATTCTTTATCACTAGATTTTATCCTAAAACCATAATAAGATTCATAGTTTTCATTCACTTTATTATGTCTCATTTGCCTCAATAATCGAAATCTCGCTTGTCTATACGGCATTATTTCAGGTTTAAGAATCTTTGCTTTTAATTCTATTCTTTTGTGTTCATCCAGCAGATCTAATAAATCCATCAAAATAAATATTACTTTGTCACTATAATTTACCTTAAGAGGAATCTTAGTTTTAGTTTGAAAATATTCAACATAATCCTTCTTGATATTTTCGTATTTCATCAACATCATATCTGAACATCTTAATCCATTTGTGAATAATGAAAATAAAAACATCCTACTTTCTATGTAATATGTATCTCCTTTTTTAATATCTAACAATGTTAATATATCTTCATCTGTCAAAATCTTTTTAGGTTTTGGTTTAACAATAACTTTATATTCATTAAAAGGATTTTTACCAAGATGAATATTATTTTTTATAGCATTATTAAAAACGGTAGAATAATTATTAAAATAAAACCTAGTCGTAGAAGACTGTAAACCTTCATTTGTGAAATAATTATTCATTTCAGTAATAAGATCATCATCTATTTCCCCAAAATCAATATCTGTAATTTTATACTTGTATGACAAAAATCTCTTAAACATATTTGAACTACTTTCATAAGTATTTTGAGTAGAATAATTATTTTTTAGATTCTTCCTTGTCTGCATATAACTCAAAAACTGGTAATGGTTTTTATCTGCTTTTTTTGTAAATGGATTTTCTAGTAGTTTTTCCTTAATCTTACTATTGATTTCATCAAAATTGATTTTTTTATTTGGCTCAAATTGGTTGAAATTCTTATTAAAGTATTTTTTAAATTGTTTTCGAGGTAAACTGTAGTTTAAACTAATTTTCTTCTTTTTTACAATTTCTCCTTTTCTTTCTACATAAGTTACAAAAAGATATCCTTTATCATCTCCCTGTTTTTTTTCTGAAAATACAATACTTGACTTCATACAATACTCGTTTTATATAATTAACAAATATATGAAGTGGGAAATAAGTGGGAAAATAAATTAATATAATATTAAAAAAAAGAAGTAAATAAAAATTACAAATAACTGATTATCAATAAAAAGTAAATAAACAAAAAACACGTTGTGTTGCATGCGCAAAAATACTTTTTATATTCCAAAATGAAAAATGGAATTTTGATTTTTTTTCTTTAAAAGTTTCTGAGGTTCTGAGTTGCTAAGGTTCTAAGATTTTAGCTTCAAAAAAAACTTAGCAACTCAGAACCTCAGAAACTTGAAAAAAACCAAATCTTTTCCTTAAATTTATAAAAACATCCAAAACCGCTTGTACCCTTATATTAAATACAATCATTAAGAACGTAAACCATAACCAATGTTATACGATCGAAATATTAATTTTAAAATATAATCCATGAGTAAAATAGTTGCAGAACAATTAGTTGACATGTTGGTAGAAGCCGGAGTAAAACGCGTATATGCAGTTACTGGCGATAGTTTAAATCACTTTAACGATGCAATTCGCAGAAATGGAAAAATAAAATGGATCCATGTACGTCATGAAGAAGTTGGCGCTTACGCCGCTGCCGCTGAAGCAGAATTAGATGGGTTTGCAGTATGTGCGGGAAGCTGCGGGCCGGGACATGTACATTTAATCAATGGTTTGTATGATGCGCATCGCTCACATGTACCTTTGTTGGCCATTGCATCGACAATTAATACGAGCGAAATGGGAATGGATTACTTTCAGGAAACCAATACCATTAAACTTTTTGACGATTGCAGCTGCTATAATCAAATGATTATGACAGCTGAGCAAGCACCAAGAATTATACAAACTGCCATACAGCATGCTTTAGGTAAAAAAGGAGTGGCTGTAATTGGTTTGCCTGGAGATGTTTCTGAATTAAAAGCGGTTGAAAGTAATATTTCTACGCAGTATTTTCATTGTAATCCTGTTATTCGCCCTTCTGATACTGAATTACAGCACTTGGCAAAAGCGATAAACGAAAGTTCTAAAATAACTTTATTTTGTGGCATAGGAGCTGAAAAAGCACACGATCAGGTGGTGCAGTTGTCGCAGCATATTAAAGCTCCAGTTGGATATTCTTTTCGTGGAAAAATGAGCATACAGCCTAATAATCCAAATGAAATAGGCATGACAGGTTTGCTGGGCCAGCCTTCTGCCTATCACAGCATGCACGAATCGCATTTGGTTTTATTGTTAGGAACTGACTTTCCGTATGATAAATTCATGCCGTCTGATAATAAAATCATTCAAATTGATACCAGTACCGAACGTCTGGGACGAAGAGCAAATCTCTACATGGGATTATGCGGCGATGTTGCAGATACAATAAAAGCTTTATTACCATTGCTGGAAACCAAAACAGATGATAGTTTTTTACAGGCGCAGCTTAAATTTTACGAAAGTGTAAAAGAAAATATGAACATTTATATTGATGATAACGGAGGAGAAGACACTATTCAGCCAGAATATGTTGCCCATATCATTGATAAATTAGCCAATAAGGATGCTATTTTTACTGTAGATACCGGAATGACCTGTGTTTGGGGAGCCCGATTTATAAAAGGAACCGGAGAACGAAAAATGCTGGGTTCTTTTAATCACGGTTCAATGGCAAATGCAATGCCAATGGCGATTGGGGCTGCACTGGCGCATCCTGAAAAACAAGTTATTGCGATGTGCGGCGATGGTGGTTTATCGATGTTATTAGGCGATTTGGCGACCATCAGGCAATATAATATTCCCATTAAAATTATTGTTTTTAATAATCGCGCTTTAGGCATGGTAAAACTAGAAATGGAAGTTAATGGCTTACCCGATAACGAAACTGATATGGTCAATCCTGATTTTGGACTAATTGCTCAGGCAATGGGTTTTCAGGGCGTAAATGTTCACAAACCAGAGGAAGTCGAAGGAGCTATACAAAATGCATTTCTACATAACGGACCAGTTTTACTAAATATTTTTACAAATCCTAACGCGTTGGCGATGCCTCCTAAAGTAGAATGGGAACAAGTTGTTGGAATGGCAAAATCGATGACTAAATTAATGCTTGGCGGTAAAATGGAAGAAGTTTTCGATACCATTAAATCCAATTATAAACATCTAAAAGAAGGGTTGTAAGTTGAGTAATTTTTAAGGTTCTGAGATTCTGAGCTGCTAAGGTTCTGAGAAATAAATAAAACCTTAGCAGCTCAGAACCTTAGAGACTTAGCTGCTTACGAAAATCACTCTTTCGTAACCACAATCGAGGCCTTAAAGCCAGCTGCCAAATTGTCCCAGTAATCATTGGTTATTAAAGAGCCCTGATCATCAAAAACCTGAATTTCGGCAGTATTTCCGCCGAGAGAGCCAATATTTAATGCTTCGAAATCTAATTTATTAAAGCCGTTTACCAGGTTAATTTTTACTTGTTTAAAACTGGCATCAAGCAGTAATTGACTTACAATTACGGCGTCGTTTGATGAAACTTTTACCAGGTCGCCATCGATGGCACCAAAATCACGGAATTTTACAATAAAATATTGTGACTTGGTTTTAAAATCTCCCAAAGAAATATTTTTCTTTACCAAAGTACCGCGGCCTTCTTTTAATCCGGCATCTTTTAGGGCTTTGTCTAAATCTTTTTCCATTTTTGCTACATAACGATCGCCGGGATTGGCAAAATCAGTTTCTGTAGACATGGTAAATTTGCTTTTTTCTTCTCCTATCTGAAATTTAGATTTAGGAGTTATACTTGTGTTTTCAAAAACATTGGGAGTTTTTATATTCGGAATATCGCTTTTGTCGGCTTGAGGATCTTTCACTTCAGGCACAGGTGTTTTTTTAGGTTTTGCACTAAACTTAGGCGCAGGAATTGCCTTGAATTTTGTACCAAATTCAGTTTGTGCTGACAGCGTTACAGCAGAGAAAAATAATATGAAAAGTAAAAGGTGCTTCATTGAAAAAGTGTTATCGAATCGGCTTTTAAAATTTTATAAAATTAATAGTCCAGCAAAGCAAAAATAGTATAATTTACGCAGGCGCTGCAACTTTAAGAGTTTTATAACAATATATTAGGCTAATTTTTGGAAATCAAAAAACCTGCCAGCTTTATATCTTTTGTAAAATTAAATCTTAAATAAATCGCGGTACATCAGCAGCAAATTCAAAACATCCTGAATCATACGTTATTTTTTTGTTTAAAAAAAAGACATCGTTTTGATAATTACCAACTTATTCCTAACTTCAATATTTTAATTCACTTTTATTAAAAAACAGCAAAATGGATTATATCGACTACTATAAAACATTAGATATTACAAAGGCAGCGACTGAAGCTGAAATTAAAAAAGCCTATAGAAAACTGGCCCGAAAATATCATCCTGATTTGAATCCGAATGATAAGGAAGCGGAGAAAAAATTCAAAGAAATAAATGAAGCCAACGAAGTTTTAAGTAATCCTGAAAATCGAAAAAAATACGATAAATACGGAAAAGACTGGAAACATGCCGATGAATTTGAAAAAGCAGGTTACGACCCTAATCAGCAGCAATATTCAAGACAGCAGCAAGGCAATCAGGATTTTTCAGGATTTGGCGGAGGCGATTTTTCAGGCGCTGATTTCTCTGATTTTTTCAATTCGATGTACGGAGGCGCAGGAAATAGCAGATCACAGTCAAAATACAGAGGACAGGATTTTAACGCCGAATTGCAATTAGACCTCGCATCAGCTTACACAGCTCACAAACAAAATCTGACCGTAAACGGAAAAAATATCCGAATTACAATTCCGGCAGGAGTTGAAAACGGACAGATTATAAAAATTCCAAATCACGGCGGACCTGGTGCAAACGGCGGGCCAAATGGAGATTTGTACATTACTTTTTTAATCGAAAACAATTCTGATTTTAAACGAGAAGGCAATAATTTATATGCCGATGTTGATCTGGATTTATACACGGCAATTTTAGGAGGAGAAATTTACGTGACTACATTTGACGGAAAAGTAAAAATAAAAGTTCCGGCAGAAACGCAAGCCGGAACGAAAGTCAAATTAAAAGGAAAAGGATTTCCGGTGTATAAAAAAGAAAATCAGTTTGGAGATTTATATATTACGTATGTTTTGAAAACTCCAACTAAATTATCTGATAAAGAAAAAGAATTGTTTCAGGAATTAGCTAAAATAAGAAATCATGAATAGTAAAAACTTAATCCATATAAAACAGTTTTGCGTGTATCACGAAATTGAAAATACTTTTATAAAAGAACTTCATAATTATGGTTTGGTAGAAATTATTATGCTGGAAGATGATGAGTTTTTAGAGCCGGAACAGCTGCCTCTTATAGAAAAGATGATCCGAATGCATTATGATCTCAAAATTAATCTCGAAGGAATTGATGCTATTTATCATTTATTGAATAAAATCGAAGTTTTACAGCAAAATTTAACTGCTGCACAAAACAAGCTTCGTGTTTTTGAAAAATATCAAATTGAATAATTGTTCTAAATCTGGCATTTAGAAATATCACAAAAAAGAAGATTTTACGAAGTGATTTCAAATAAAAGAAGCTCTTTTCGGTTACAGATTTTATAAATTGCAGCATATTAATTAACCTGAATTTGTTTTTAAAATTGATGAAAAACAATTTCATAAAATACAAAAAATGAAAAGAGAAAACATCTTAACAGGATCACCGTGGGAAGACAAAATGGGATATTGTCGTGCTGTAAGAATTGGCAATATCATCGAAGTTTCTGGTACTGTGGCTATTGTTGATGGCGAAAAAGTAAAAGCCGATGACGCTTATGCGCAGACTTATAATATTTTGGAACGCATCGAAAAAGTCCTTGAAGATTTGAATGTTGGAATGAAAGATGTTATCAGAACCCGTATTTTTACTACAGATATTTCTACTTTTGAAGAAGTTGCAAGAGCTCATGCCGCTTTTTTTAAAGATGTAAAACCTACAACCGGTTTTTATGAAATAAGTAAATTGGTTGCTCCTGAATACTTAGTTGAAATTGAATTTACAGCTGTTATACAGTAATATTTTTTCGCCACGAATTGCACGAATTTCAACTAATAATCTTTTTTTTATGACAGATTAAAAGAATTAAAAAACATTTCTTCTTTATTCTTCAATTAAAACCCTTATTAATTCGTGAAAATTCGTGAAATTCGTGGCTGATAAAAATCACAAAATAATTAATGGCTTTTCAAAACCCGAAGCAAATAGCACTGACAATTTTCAAATGGATTCTCATTTGCATTTTGATAGGGATTTTTTCAGGTTCAGCATCTGCATTTTTCTTAGTTTCTTTAGAATGGGTTACCCAATTTAGAATACAGCACGAATGGATTATATGGTTTTTGCCTTTCGGCGGACTTTTAATCGGTTTGAGTTATTATTATTGGGGAGAATCTGTTGCAAAAGGAAACAATTTGTTACTCGAAGAATATGAAAATCCTCAAAAAGTCATTCCATTTAAAATGGCTCCTTTAGTCCTTTTAGGAACATTACTTACACATCTTTTTGGAGGTTCTGCAGGACGCGAAGGCACAGCAGTACAAATGGGAGGCGCAATTGCCGATCAATTTACAAAGATTTTTAAACTTGACAATTCAGAACGTAAAATTTTAATTATCCTTGGAATCAGTGCAGGTTTTGCATCGGTTTTTGGAACACCTTTAGCAGGAGCTGTTTTTGCTTTAGAAGTTTTATATTTTAGTAAAATCAATTTCAAAAGTATATTTCTTTCTTTTTTAGTAGCTTACGCAGCTTATTTCACAGTTGAATTTTGGCAGGTAGCACATACGCATTACAGCATTCCAATTGTTCCTGAAATTACTTTTACCAATTTATCTTATACTATTATACTTGGGATTTTATCTGGACTAGCCGCTTTACTATTTGCAAGAAATACACATTTTTGGGGATCACTTTTCGCCAAGATTCAATATCCGCCTCTGCGTCCATTTATTGGCGGGATCATTTTAGCCATTGCATTTGCAGGTTTCGGATTTACAAAGTTTTCAGGATTGGGAGTTCCGGTAATTGTTGATTCATTTTCAAACGCTAATGCCTGGTACGATTTCCTGCTTAAAATTTTATTTACCGGTTTTACCTTAGGTACCGGATTTAAAGGGGGCGAAGTAACGCCTTTATTTTTTGTGGGTGCTGCTTTAGGAAGTGCTTTGTCTCTTATAATCCCATTGCCTATTGCACTTTTAGCCGGAATTGGTTTTGTTGCGGTATTTTCTGGCGCAACACACACTCCTATCGCCTGTACTATTATGGGAATGGAATTGTTTGGTCTCCAGCCCGGAATTTTTATTGCCATTGCCTGTACAATTGCTTACTTTTCTTCTGGTTCTGTGGGTATTTACAAATCTCAGATTGTCAAAGGAGCCAAATATAAATTGTACAAAATATTTCAGAAAAAAGAATTGGAACATTTGTAGTTAAAATTCAAAATAAAGAAATTGCTTCGTCGGTTCTCACTCCCTGAAGTCCAAAAAAAATCAACTTATAACTCCTAACCCTTAAAAGTGTGTTAATCTGTAAAATGATTTCAACATTACATTAAAAAAATGTAAATTCGCACACTATGAAAATACAAGATATTCAGGCAATACAATTGTTGCTTGCAGCCCCAAAGAAAATTGCAATTATACCACATAGAGGTCCAGATGGTGACGCCATGGGCTCAACGTTAGCTTTATACCACTTTTTAGTAAAAAATAATCATGACGCAACAGTAATTGCTCCTAATGATTTTCCGGATTTTCTAGCCTGGCTGCCCGGTTCTGAAACAGTAAAAATATTTGAAAAAGACACTCAAAACTGTGCCAAAATATTAGAAGAAGCACAAATAATTTTCACGCTTGATTTTAATGCTTTTCATCGTACGGGCGAAATGGAACATACGCTAGCGAAGCTGACAGCGCCATTTATCATGATCGATCACCACCAGAAACCAGATGATTATGCTGCTTTTATGTATTCTGATACTACATTTGGATCAACTTGTGAAATGGTGTATAATTTCATTTCATTTTTAGATAAAAAAGAAGATCTAGACAAAACAATTGCCACTTGTATTTATACCGGAATCCTAACAGATTCGGGGTCGTTTCGTTTTCCCGGAACCACAGGAAATACACATAGAATCATTGCAGAATTAATTGATTTGGGAGTTGAAAATACACAGATACCCGTTTTATTATTCGATAACAGTTCGTACAGCCGCCTGCAGTTATTAGGACGTGCACTGCAAAATATGAAAATTTTTGAAGCGCATAAAACGTCGTACATGTCACTTACACAGGCCGAACTGGATTCTTTTGATTATGTAAAAGGAGATACAGAAGGAATTGTAAATTACGGATTAAGTATAAAAGGTATTGTTTTTACTGCTATTTTTATCGAAAATAAAGACGAGAAAATTATCAAAATATCGTTCCGTTCACAAGGCGGATTTGATGTAAATCAGTTTGCGAGAGATCACTTTAACGGCGGTGGCCATAGCAATGCTGCAGGTGGAAGATCAGAAACATCAATGGAAGAAACCTTGAAGAAATTTGAAGATTTAGTAACAAAACTAAAAATATAACCGAATATGAACTATTTAAAAATTAGCATTTATGCGTTGCTTTTTGCTGTTTTATTAGTTAGCTGCAAACATCATGAAGAAGCCAGAAAACCTATTTCTCAGGCTTCTGGTACTTTTATGAAAAAATCAGCGGACAGAAACAAAAAATTAGTGGCCAATGAAGAAGATGTCATTAAAAAAATCATCAAAAGCAATCCTAAAATAAAATATTACGCTACCAGAAAAGGCTACTGGCTGTATTATGAAGAACGTAATGCCACTGACACCCAAACGCCGCGTAAGGGAGATATTGCTTACTTCAATTTAGAAATAAAAGACATTAAGGGCAAAATCATTTATTCTGAAGCTGATCTTGGGCCTCAAACCTATTATGTAGACAAACAGGATATCATGATGGGACTGCGTGACGGAATAAAAATGATGCATAAAAATGAAACCGTAACTTTCTTATTTCCATCGCATATTGCTTATGGATATCATGGCGATAATAAAAGAATCGGAACCAATCAATCTTTAATTTGTACTGTTACGCTTCGTAATTTTGTTCCAGATCCGGAACAGGCTGCAAAAGCTCCTGCAGGACAAACCCCAACTCAGTCGACGCCGGCTCAAACTGCGCCAAAACCAGCTGCTGCCAAACCAGCTGCTCCAATTAAAAAAGACACATTAAACCCATAATAAAAACATTTTAAAAATGAAAAAAAGTATATTATTATTACTATTAGCCGTTACCACATTTTATTCCTGCAAAGACGAACACAGCAATCTTCCTGATGGTTTGTACGCTGATATTGAAACTAATAAAGGCCATATTATTGTAGAATTAGATTATAAAAAAGCACCTATTACTGTGGCTAATTTTGTAACCTTAGCCGAAGGTAAAAATGAATTTATAACGGATGAAAAATTAAAAAACAAACCATTTTATAATGGCTTGAAATTTCATAGGGTAATTCCAGATTTCATGATTCAGTCTGGAGATCCTTTAGGAACTGGCTCAGGAGATACAGGATATAAATTTAAAGATGAATTTACTGACCTTAAATTTGACAAAGGCGGTGTTCTTGCAATGGCCAATAATGGCCCGGGAACAAACAGCAGCCAATTTTTTATCACACATGTTGAGACTCCATGGCTAGATGGGAAACATACTATTTTTGGGCATGTTGTTGAAAAAGGACAAGAAGTTGTAAATAAAGTAATTCAGGGCGATAGTATTATTTCTGTAACTATTATCAGAAACGGTGAAGCGGCTAAAAAGTTCGATGCTGTAAAAACATTTCATGATTATTTTTCTGAAATAGCTAAAGAACAAAGCAAATTTGCTGGAATCCAGACAGAAAAAGCAGCTTACTATGCTTCTTTAAGACCAAAAGTGACTAAAACAAACAGCGGCTTAGAATATATTATTACTGAAAAAGGATCGGGCAAAAAACCTGCAACCGGAACTCAGGTATATATTCATTATGCTGGTTTTCTGGAAAACGGAACTTTATTTGATTCAAGCATTGAAGAAGTCAATAAATCTTTCGGAAAATTTGATGCAGCAAGAGCTGAAGCAAAAGGCTATCAGCCGATTCCGTTTCAAGCCGGCCGCAAAGATGGTTTGATTCCCGGATTTATCGAAGGAATTGAACAGCTTTCTTTTGGTGATAAAGCCGTTCTTTTTATTCCATCTCATTTGGCATACGGAGCAGCCGGCGCTGGAAATGTAATTCCGCCAAACGCTAATATTATTTTTGAAATCCAATTGTTAGAAAAACCAGAATAATATTTTTTAAAGAATACAGACTTAATTTAGAAACACAATGAAACTTAAATTTCTATTTTTATTTTGCCTTGCTGTCGTAAATATTCAGGCACAAACAAAAAAACCTGTTGCAAAAAAGAAACCTGCAGCTGCAAAAACAGCTGTTAAGGCCACTCCAAAAGCAGATCCAAATGATGGTATTTTTGCCACTATTTCAACTACAAAGGGAGATATTGTATTAACACTGGAATACGTGAAAGCGCCCTTAACTGTTGCCAACTTTATTACTATGGCAGAAGGCAACAACCCTAATGTAAAGACAGAAAAACTAAAAGGCAAACCGTTTTATGACGGATTAAAATTTCACAGAGTTATTGCAGATTTTATGATTCAGGGTGGTGATCCTGATGGAAACGGTTCTGGCGGACCAGGATTTTCTTTTAAAGATGAATTTGTGGATGATTTGAAATTTGATAAAGGCGGTATTTTAGCCATGGCAAACTCAGGTCCGGCAACAAACGGAAGCCAATTTTTTATTACACATAAAGACACTCCCTGGCTGAATGGAAAGCATACTATTTTTGGCCACGTAGTTTCAGGAATGGACGTTGTCAATAAAATTGCTCAGGATGACGTCATGACAAAAATTACAATTACCCGCAAAGGTGATGCCGCTAAAAAATTTGATGCTGTAAATTTTATCAACGATGAACCTAAAAGAGAACTGGCTAAAAAAGCAGAAGCTCAAAAAGTAATTACAGCAAAAGCAGCGTATTTTACTGCTACTAAAGCAAAGGCAGCAACGACTGCTTCTGGTTTAAAATATGTTGTAACAAAAAAAGGAACGGGTATAAAAGCACCTGCCGGTTCTACTATTTACTTTCATTACGCTGGTTATTTTGAAAACGGAAATCTTTTTGACAGCAGCATTCCCGCAGTTGCAAAAAAATATGGCCAATACGATTCTAACAGAGACGCTAACAAAGGATATCAGGCCTTCCCTTTTACTGTAGGTAAAAAAGACGGAATGATTCCGGGATTCATAGAAGCTTTAGGAATGATGACGTATGGAGAAAAAGCGATCTTCTTTCTTCCATCTAATCTAGCCTACGGTGAAAAAGGCGCAGGAAGCGTAATTCCGCCAAATTCAACTTTAGTTTTTGAAATCGAAACGTATCAGAATCAACCCGTAAAGTAATCTTTTAGATTTACTTTAAAATAAAAAGAAGCCATCAGAATTTATTTTTTTGATGGCTTTTTTGTATCATTTTAGTTTCATCTTATTCTGTCAAATCTTCAATTTTAAAATAGAATACGAACTCAAAAATCAAACAATAATAATGTTATCGCCGATTTTCTATTAATTCCTAAACAAAATAACTTACCTTTGCCGGCTGTATTTTTTTTAAAACAAATAAATTAAGATGTCACAAAACAAAGTAGTAAAAGGAGTCTTTTTCGTTGCATTAGGTGCAACCACTTACGGAATGTTAGCCACATTTGTAAAAATGGCTTATTCTGAAGGTTATACTACTGCCGAAGTAACCACATCTCAATTTGTACTGGGTATTATTGGAATTTTATTGATTAATGCTTTTCAAAAAGCAAAACATAAAGACAATGTCGTAAAAGCGACACCAAAAAATATTTTCAATTTAATGCTTGCCGGAACTTCTTTAGGAATGACCAGTTTGTTTTATTATCTGGCCGTAAAGTATATTCCCGTATCTATTGGCATCGTTTTATTGATGCAGACCGTTTGGATGGGTGTTTTGCTCGAAATGATTTTAGATAAAAAACTACCTTCAAAACAAAAAGTCTTTGCCGTATTTATTGTCTTAATCGGAACTGTTTTGGCAACCAATATTCTAAATAATGAAATTCAATTAGACTGGAGAGGTATTGTTTGGGGCATTCTTGCTGCGGCTTCTTTTACAACTACTATGTTTACTGCCAATCGTGTTGCGACCGAAATCTCATCGGCACAACGTAGTTTATACATGCTTTTGGGAGGCTCCGTGATTGTATTTTCATTTGCACTTGCTACACAAAATACGCCCTTTAACTTAAATATATTTCTAAAGTGGGGAATTATTTTATCGCTTTTTGGAACTATTATTCCTCCAATGCTGATGAATATCGGGTTTCCGCTAACCGGCATAGGTTTAGGAAGCATTGTTTCGGCTCTTGAACTTCCTGTTTCTGTTATGATGGCCTATGTTTTACTTGATGAAAAAGTAATTTTATTGCAATGGATTGGAATAGTTTTAATTATTCTTGCCATCATTATTATGAACGTAAACTTAAAGACTAAAAAATAGCTTATTTTACGGATCATTAAAAAAAAAGTTCCTGGAATGTAAATTTGTTACTATTTTTTATAAATTCGTGATAAATAATAACATATCATGAATTTACCTTGGCATTTATATCTGATGGCTTTTCTTTATATATTCGCCGGAATCAATCATTTTAGAAACCCTAAAATGTATATCAAAATCATACCGCCTTTTTTTACAAACCCTAAATTAATTAATATTTTAAGCGGTGCCGCAGAAGTCGTGTTAGGCCTGCTGCTTATCCTTCCTATTACCTCTCCATTTGCAGCCTGGGGAATAATTGCCTTATTAATTGCAGTTTTTCCTGCAAATATTTTCATGTATTTAAATAAAAATGTAAGTTTTGGATTACCGAAGTGGATTTTATTTGTACGTTTGCCTTTACAAATCGTTTTGATTTTTTGGGCATACTTATATACCCTTTAACAATCAACTATTAATTTAAATTATTTTATTATGAAAAAATTATTTGCTGAGTTCTTCGGAACTTATTGGCTAGTTTTTGGAGGTTGCGGAAGCGCCATATTTGCTGCTGGTATCCCAAATTTGGGAATTGGATTTGCAGGGGTTGCTTTAGCATTTGGTTTAACTGTACTAACGATGGCGTATGCTGTTGGACACATTTCCGGCGGGCATTTTAATCCTGCTGTTTCATTTGGACTGTGGGCAGGAGGAAGATTTCCTGCAAAAGATCTTATTCCTTACATCATCGCGCAATGTATTGGCGCAATTGCTGCTGCTGGTACTTTGTACACCATTGCGTTAGGAAAATCAGGTTATGCAATCAATAATACAGCTGCGGGTGCTTTTGCAACTAACGGATATGGTGCATTTTCTCCAGACGGATATTCGTTAACTGCCGCTTTTATTGCTGAATTTGTACTGACATTATTTTTCCTTTTAATCATTTTAGGAGCAACAGATAAATGTGCCAATACTAATTTCTGCGGTATTGCTATTGGTTTGGCATTAACTTTAATTCACTTAATCAGTATTCCCATAACAAACACTTCGGTTAATCCTGCAAGATCATTATCTCAGGCGGTTTTTACCGGAGGCGAACCCTTATCTCAGGTCTGGCTGTTTTGGGTTGCTCCTATTTTAGGCGCAATTGCTGCCGGATTTATTTATAAAACATTGTTGCAAAAAACTGACGAGGAAGCAGCTCATCAATAACTTATAATAAGGCGATAATTACTTTTTATCAGATACTTGATTAAAAAGCCTAAATATTGCGTCAAATAATATATTCTGAAAAGAGAAAATCTTATATTTATATTTGATTTTCTCTTTTTTGTATAAAAAACTTTACTTTCATTCAAATACATTTTATTATGAATGACGTGATTGCATATTTCAGTACGATTCCATCTTCCCATCGAAGCTTAATTTTGGTTGGAGGAATCACTCTTTTTTGGCTGATAGAAAATACTTTCCCTTTATTTCAAATGAAATATAAAAAGTGGCAGCATGCAGGAATCAACTTTTTTCTAACCCTTACAACTATCATTGTCAATTTTGTTCTGGCTTTTATCCTGATTAAAACGGCCAGCTGGACAACAGCGAATCATTTTGGAATCCTGGAATGGCTTCCAGAAATTCCAATTTGGCTGTATACCATTATCGGATTGCTTTTATTAGATTTAACAGGCGCTTATTTAGCCCATCTTGTGCAGCATAAAATCAAATTTTTATGGCGTTTTCACCTCGTTCATCATACTGATACCTGGATTGATACCACTAGTGCAAACCGTCATCATCCCGGCGAAAGCGTAATTCGTTTTGCATTTACCACTCTTGGAGTTTTAATTGTGGGCAGTCCCATGTGGATGGTTTTTCTTTATCAGTCACTTTCTGTTATTGCTTCGCAGTTTAATCACGCCAATATTTCTCTTCCGCATCAATTAGATGTTTTTTTGAGTTATTTTATTGTGTCTCCGAATATGCATAAAGTACACCATCATTATGTACTTCCCTACACAGATAGTAATTATGGAAATATATTTTCGGTTTGGGACCGTCTTTTTGGCACTTTTACCACGCTGCCAAAAGAGGAAATAATTTATGGTGTGGATACCCATATGGCCGAATTAGAAAACAATAAATTGAAAAATTTATTGCAAATTCCGTTTCAAAAATCAAGATCAGCAAAAAACTAGTAAAATCATTAAAAAAAGTGCACCAGAACGAACCAACTAATTATTTTTTTTATTAATATTGATACTTAAATTGAAAATCAATCTATTAATCATTAAACTTTATTTTGAATTAATTTTCACGTGATGAAAAAGAGTAACCGCAAAGAATTGAATTGGGAACAAACGGAAAAACTTGTTTCGTTGGCTTTAGAAGAAAGAAATCCATTTGAGATCATTAAGAAGGAATTTGGATTGGCAGAAAAAGAGGTTTTGGAAATAATGAAGAAGAAAATGCCACTTGAAAAATTTGAGATGTGGAAGAAGAAAGCAATTGCAAATAAACCAAAACCAAAACCAGTTAAAATAGACGATTTCGATGAAGATCTGGATGGAAAATATTATATAAAAAATAAACTCGACTAAACTAAGACTCCTGTTTTCAGGAGTTTTTTTTATATTTTTAATTTTATGTAACTTTTTATCATTTTAGAAGTCATATACAAATAACAAAACATAAACAAATGAAAAAAATAATTTGCACCTTAGCTCTGGCAGTAACTTTATGGAGCTGTAAAACGGGAAGTTCTTCAGGTGCTGCGAAAAGCAATGTCGTAGATGTAAACATCAATCTGGTCGATGTAAAAGATGACAAAGTTTTAGTAACTGTCAATCCGCCGCAAATAAAAACTGACGAAATCGTTTATAGTATTCCAAAAACAGTTCCGGGAACTTATTCTACAGATAATTACGGTAAATATTCAGATAGTTTTCAGGCATTTGATGCGAAAGGAAATGCGTTAACTGTAAAAAGAATTGATGATAATTCCTGGTCTATCGCCAATGCAAAAACATTAAAAAAAATAACTTATTTAGTAGGCGATACTTTTGACACTGAAAAAGGAGGCAGTTTTGGCGGCGGTGATGTATTTTCACCAGCGGGAACTAACATCAATGCAGGAGTTAACTTTATGGTGAATACACATGGTTTTGTTGGTTATTTTCAAGACAAATTAGATGTTCCGTATAATGTTACAATCACACATCCTGAAACGCTTTGGGGAGCTACCTCGATGACAGATGAAGATGCAAGCAAAACAAGCGATGTTTTTAAAACACCTCGTTATGCGGTTTTGGTAGAAAACCCAATTATGTATTCTAAACCTGATTATACTACTTTTAACGTTAACGGAATGGATATTTTGATTGCTGTTTATTCTCCCACAGGAAAATTTACTGCAGAAAGTATTACTCCGGAAATGAAAACGATGATGACGGCGCAGAAAAACTTTTTAGGAAAAGTAAATGCGACTAAAAAATACACTGTTTTATTGTATTTATCAAGCATGGCCAAAGATGACGCGCATGGTTTTGGAGCCTTAGAGCACCCAACGGCCACAACAGTTGTTTTGCCTGAATCTATGCCAAAAGAAAAATTGGTAGAATCAATGAAAGATGTTGTTTCTCACGAGTTTTTTCATATCGTAACTCCACTAACCGTACACTCAAAAGAAATTCAGTATTTTGATTATAATGCACCAAAAATGTCAGAGCATTTATGGATGTATGAAGGTGTAACAGAATACTTTGCAAATCTTTTCCAAATTAATCAAGGTTTAATTGATGAGCCGGAATTTTATACTCGTATTGCTGATAAAATTGCACAGGCAAAAGGTTTAAACGATACGATGTCATTTACCACAATGAGTAAAAATGTGCTGGAAGAGCCCTATAAAGACCAATACTTAAATGTATATCAAAAAGGAGCTTTGATTGGGATGTGTATTGATATAATCATCAGAGAAAAAAGCAACGGAGAAAGAGGAATTCTTGATTTGATGCACAAATTATCTAATGAATATGGGGTTGACAAAGCGTTTAACGATAATGAACTTTTTGCTAAAATCACCCAACTGACGTACCCTGAAGTTGGAGAGTTTTTAAATACGTATGTGGCTGGAACAACTCCAATTCCTTACGATGTGTATTTAGCAAAAGTGGGCGTAACAAAAGCCTCTGAGAAAAAAGCAGGAGCAGTTTTCTTAAAAGGTCAAACGCCATATATTACAATTGATAAAGCAACCAAAGAAATTGCAGTTCGTTCTGACATTGAACCAAATGGTTTTTTCAAGAATTTAAACTTAAAAGGCGGTGACATTATTTTGTCTGTAAACGACAAACCATATTCACTGGCTAATATTTATGAGTTAATTGGCGAAAGTGAAAACTGGAAAGAAAACGACCCTATTACTTTAAAAGTAAAACGCGGCGGTAAAGAAGAAACGATAAAAGGAACTGTAAAATTACCATACGAAGAAACAGAAACTTTTAAAGCTACAGATGCTTCAAAAGAAAAACTGAAAACTGCATGGCTGAAAGGATAATTTCTTTTAAAACACAAAAAAACCGACAAGTGATTGTCGGTTTTTTTGTTTATTGACTCTGCTTTGTCATTTCGACAAAAGGAGAAATCACACGTGAAACTCCCTTTTGAGTATTTATAATCTTTGTCGGGTTGCGAGTGCGATTTCTTGTTCCCCGAAATGACAATATTGTGTTTATTTCTTAGCCGGAAATTTCCAGTCAAATTCGTCTTTTTCGTTGATAATCGCACCAACTTCAAATTTCACTACTTCATCAAATTCGGTTTGAAGAATAAACCAATTATCTTCGTTAAAATAGTTTTCGAAAGTATCAAAAGTTTCCTGTGTATATTTTGTAATTCCCTTAGTCGCTAAATCTTTCTTTACATCAGCGATTTTTCTTCCGATAATCTTGAATCCAAAAACTTCTAAATCATTGCTTGAAGCTACTAAATAACCTAATTTCAGTTCTTCTTCTTCATAAAATGTCAATCTGATTTTATGTGAATTGTAAACAAAAATTACGTTGTCATCTTCGTCTTTATAATTTTTATCAGGTTTACCCAATGCGGCGGTAACATCGTTTTGCTTCATTCCGAAAAGCAATTTATCTATTCCTGATTTTAGATTTATTTTCATAATTGTATCCTTAAATTTGAAATGCAAATTTCGTAAAGTTTTTTTGTTATTTGCTACGAATTCACAAATTATACTAATTTAGTATTCTTGAGAAACCTGACAGGTTTTAAAAACCTGTTAGTTTTGTTTGTTAGTATCTCTTTTTATTCGGCTTACTGCTCATATAAAAAATAATTTTTCCGCCATTCATAACATCTGCATGTTTTAGGAAAGGCTTTTCCAATTGTTTTCCGTTTAAAATAACTTTACTCACAAAAACATTTTTATCTGATTGATTTATGGTTTCAACTTCGAATTTTTTTCCGCTTTCTAAATTAAAAACTGCTTTTTTAACCAGCGGACTTCCCAAAGCATATTCATCAGAAGCTGGTGCTACAGGATAAAATCCTAAACTGCTGAAAATATACCAGGCGCTCATCTGCCCGAAATCGTCATTGCCACCCAAACCGTCGGCTCCGTTTCGGTACATTTTTTTCAGGATCATTCTGATTTTATCTTGCGCTTTCCATGGTGAATTGGTCCAGTTGTACAAATAAACGACATGATGCGAAGGCTCATTTCCGTGAACATAATTGCCAATGATGCCGTCTCTGGTAATATCCTCTGTATTTTCGAAATATTTATCAGGAAGATGCATGTTGAATAACGAATCTAATCTAACATTAAATTTGTCGTTTCCGCCCATCATTTTAATCATTTCGGCAGGATCTTGCGGCACGTACAAACTATAATTCCATGAATTTCCTTCAATAAAGCCCTGTCCGTGTGTGTCCAGCGGATCAAATTCTTTTTTGAAAGTTCCGTCATTTAATTTCGGACGCATAAAACCGGTTTTTTCGTCATAAACATTTTTATAATTTTTAGATCTTGCTATGAATTCATTGTAAATTTCGTTTTTACCTAATTTCTTAGCCGCCTGCGCAATTGCCCAGTCATCATAAGCATATTCTAACGTTTTAGAAACCGATGCGCCGTTTTTATCTTCAGGAACATAGCCCATTTTCATGTAATATTCCAATCCGTCATAATACGGCACTTTTGCAGTATTTACACAAGCCTGAAGCGCTTTTTCAGGATCAAAATTAGTATTGCCTTTTACAATCGCATCGGCAATTACTGAAACCGAGTGATACCCAATCATACACCAATTTTCGTTGGCATAATGTGACCAGATGGGCAGCATTTTATGCACACTTTGATCTGAATGCGCCAGCATAGAACTAATCATATCTGAGTTGCGGGCGGGCTGCACAATATTGAAAAACGGATGCAAAGCTCTGTACGTATCCCATAAAGAATAACTGGTATAATTTTTAAAGTTCTCGGCTTTATGCGTATTCATATCCAAACCTTTGTAATTTCCGTCTAAGTCCATGTATTCTGTCGGACCTAAAAAGGCGTGGTACATTGAAGTATAAAAGTTGACTAAATCTTCTTTTTGAATGGTTTCGATTTGAATTTTGTTCAGCTCATTATTCCACACTTCCTGGCTTTGTTTTTTTACTTCTTCAAAATCCCAGCCCGGAACTTCTTTTTTCATGTTTTCTAAAGCGCCGGCCGAACTAACGGGAGACAAAGCCATTTTGATTTTTATTTTTTCTCCTTCTTCTGTATTAAAATCAAAAAACAATTTTAGGTTCTGACCTGCCATTTCCGGGAAATTTTTGGTTTGATCAAATCTTCCCCAAAAACCTCTGTAGACACTTTTTTCCTGTGCCGCCTGTCCGTAACTTTTAATAGGTTTGCTGAAAGACATCGCAAAATAAACGGTTCTCGTTCTTGCCCATCCGTTTGTCTGGCGATATCCTGTAATTAAAGTATCGTTTTCTATGCGAACAAATGTCCAGACATTTTTTTTATCGTAATTGTAAATTCCGGAAGTCAAATCGAGAATAATATGCGCCTGATCAGATTTGGGAAAAGTATATTGATGCATCCCCACTCTGGTTGTTGCTGTCAATTCTGCTTTGATATTATGGTCTTCCAAAAGGACGCTGTAATATGCCGGTGCTGCCTTTTCTGTTTGATGAGAGAATGCAGATCGATAGCCGGAAGATGGTTTTGAAGCCAATCCCGGATGCAGCTGCAGCTTTCCGGTTGTCGGCATTATTAGAAAATCACCTAAATCAGAATGTCCCGTACCGCTAAAATGGGTGTGGCTGAAACCTACAATCGTTTTATCTTCATATTGATATCCTGCGCAGTATTTATAGACTTCTCCATTATATTTTCCGTTCAAACTGTAAGCAATTGTATCGGTTTCAGGGCTTAATTGCACGCTTCCAAAAGGCACTGTTGCTCCCGGATAAGTGTGTCCCATTTTTGCCGTTCCGATCATGGGATCAACGTATTGAATCAGATTACGTTTTTCGTTTGTTTTTTGCTGTGCCTGAATGGCTGTACTGCAGGAAATTAAGACAGATAATCCAAAAAGAAATCTTTTGCAATTGCCAGCGTTCATTAGGTGTTTTTTGTTCTTCATTATTTTGTTTTTTATATCAATGTCCGTTTGTTGCAAAACGGAGTTGATTTAAATTTTTCGTTAGAAAAGTACAATAAAATACCGTTTTTAAAAAATATAAATGGTAGAAGACTAAAAACCTTTTGAATATCTTTGAGTAACTAAAATTGAATCGTTTCATGATAAAAAATATCTTTTTACTTTCATTATTGATACATTCTTCATTTTGTTTTGCACAAAAAGCAACGAGCTACAAACTAACGAAGGAACAAATAGTTCAGAGAGAATTAACCGGAATTTCAGATTTTCCTATTTATAAAGCTTTAGAATTTAGTGATAAAGGAGGCGTTTATGATTTGGTTTTCACCGAAAATCAAAAAACAAAGTCTAAAAAGGACACATTAAACACCAAAATTCAGGCTATTTGCGTCATGTCGGATCACGGGGGTTTTCTTGAAAAATGGCGCATTACTGATTTATTGGAAGAGACAGAACCAAAAGAAACTAATATTTGGTTTTGGACAAAATACAGCAGTGCAAAAGATCTGGATGGCGATGGTGCTGCAGATCCGGTTGTTGTTTACGGAACCCGAAATGAAAATGATGAAATACGACGCGTAAAAATTATTACGGTTTACAAGAACAAAAAATACGCCATTCGTGCTGTTGAATGTGATTTAGATTATTGCAGAAGTTTTAAAAAAGATAAAAACTGGAATGCTCTGCCGCAAAAAATAAAAACGTATGTTGATCAATTGGTCGTTAAACTTAGAAAGGAACAGGGTTTATTATTGAAAGATGGGTAGATTGAAATTTCAATTTTTAAATTACGAGGGTAATGAAAATCAAAATCGAATAAATCCGGCGCTGTAGTATTAGACGAGCCTAGTATTCTTCTCTTTTAAAGCTTACGCTCGAGGTTTTCTTTTACTTCATCAAACCACTCTGTTCTTAAAATACTTAAAACAATCGAATCGCGACGAACATCTTTATTAGCGGTTGGCATATGACTTCTTAAAACGCCTTCGACTTTACAGCCGATACTTTTCATCGCAGCTATACTTCTTTCATTATTATTATCGGCGCGAAAATCTACTCTCTCCATTCCGAGGGTTTCGAAGGCAAATTGAAGTAATAAAAATTTGCAGTGTTTGTTGAGTCCGGTGCCGCGAAAAGCTGATCCGTACCAGGTATATCCCAACTGTACTGTTTTGTATTCGGGCTGTATGTCGTAAAAACGGGTAGAACCTGCGTATTTTTGGGATTTTTTATCGAAAACAATAAACGGAAATTCTTTGTGATTTTCTCTTTGCTGCATTGCCGATTGAATATACTGAATGAGATTTTCTTTGCCGTCTGCGCCAGCTAAAGAAAATTTCCAGGTTTCAGGCTCGTTGATCGAGAATTCCAATAAATTCTCAACATCTGTTTTTTGTAAAGGGCGCAATAAAACAACATCATCTTCTAAGATAATATTGTCGGAGAAATTAAAATTTGAACTCATACGTTTTATTTTTACTGACTCTCTGCGAAAGCTTTGTGAAGATTATCACGCTTTATTTCACACAGATTCGCTGCGATTGCTTAAGATTTATAAAGTAAAAAGTAACAGAGTGATAGAGAAAATTTTATTCACTCATTTCGTCATAACGTTCCGGTACCTGCGGATCGTAGAGCGGACATTTGAATTCTTCCATTAAAGCTACTAACTTATTCATGGTTTTGCCTTCGGTTCCGTAGCAGTCAATTTTGATGCTTTGCGGCGTGGTAATTACCTGAAAAGCACCTTTTCCTGATTTATTCTGCCAGCTGTTTTCATCGACTTTTTCCCATTCTGAGAATACCGAAGCAATTCGGTTCATGATTACCTCAACCGGAAGTTTCTCAAGTCCGTCAACTTCTTCTTTTTCAACCAGAGCTTCGTAAACTTCGTGATGGTTTAGGTAAATTTCCTCTAAGTATTTCCAAAAAAGTAACTCGTACATAGCCATGATGTTTTTTAGCCCCGATAGCAGTGAAAATCCTTTTGTTTTTTTCTTTAAAAAACAAAAGATTGTAACGGATAGCGGGATTAGCTCCTGAAAAAGCTAATTATTATTATTTTTACAACGTATGTAATCCAAATTAATGTTGCATAAGACGCAATGCTGTGCGCCTCTACAAAAAAAAAATTAATATTCGAATGTTCCGTATTCGCTGGTAATAGTCAATTTTTTAGCCTCGGCTGCTGCTACTCTGCCCACGATTTGCGCATCGACATTGAATGATTTAGATATCGCAATAATATCCTGAGCAATATTTTCGGGAACGTAAATTTCCATACGGTGACCGCAGTTAAAAACCTGATACATTTCTTTCCAATCTGTTTTTGACTGTTCCTGAATTAGTTGGAACAATGGCGGAACGGGAAATAAATTGTCTTTTATAATATGCAAATTCTGAACGAAATGTAAAATTTTAGTCTGGGCGCCGCCACTGCAATGCACCATTCCGTGAATTTCGTCTGGCGTATATTTATCTAAAATTTTCTTTATAATTGGCGCATAAGTTCTCGTTGGCGAAAGTACTAACTGACCAGCATTTATTGGGCTGTTTTCTACCGCATCTGTTAAATTTACCTGACCTGAATAAATCAATTCTTCTGGAACAAGGGCATCATAACTTTCCGGATATTTTTTAGCTAAATATTTACCAAAAACATCGTGACGGGCAGATGTTAAGCCGTTGCTTCCCATACCGCCGTTATAGCTTTTTTCATAAGAAGCCTGACCAAAAGATGCCAAACCAACAATTACATCGCCTGCTTTGATGTTGGCATTGTCTACTACTTTAGAACGCTGCATACGAGCCGTTACGGTAGAATCTACAATAATGGTACGAACAACATCTCCAACATCGGCAGTTTCTCCGCCTGTTGAATGAATGGTGACGCCAAAAGATTTTAGTTCGTTGATTAACTCTTCAGTTCCGTTAATGATTGCCGAAATGACTTCAGCCGGAATTAAGTTTTTATTTCTTCCAATGGTTGATGAAAGCAAAATATTATCGGTTGCTCCAACACATAATAAATCATCAATATTCATGATTAAGGCATCTTGCGCGATTCCTTTCCAAACTGAAATATCACCGGTTTCTTTCCAATACATATATGCGAGAGACGATTTTGTACCAGCGCCGTCTGCGTGCATAATCAGGCAGTATTCTTCGTCCTGAGTTAAATAATCAGGAACGATTTTACAGAATGCCTGCGGAAATAAACCTTTATCTATATTTTTTATGGCGTTGTGTACATCTTCTTTTGATGCCGAAACACCTCTTTGTGCGTACCTTTTGCTAGAATCTGAACTCATGAAAATTAGTTTGTGTTGATGTGGTGCAAAGATAATCCCTTTTTTTAATTCTTTGAATGATTCCTTATATTGATTGTGAAAAAGTTTTTGCCACGAATTGCACTAATTTTCACTAATTAAAATTATTTTATGGATTAAGGGATTGTGTAGAATTATTTACCACAAATTACACAAATTAGCACAAATTTTTATAAAGCAAAAATCATCCTTAGCGGATGATTTTTGTTTATGATTATTTAGCGAAAATTCAAAATAGAATTCGTGAAAATTCCTGTTTAAAAACTATTTAGTAAATAACAATTCTCTGTATTTTGTTAATGTCCAGCTTTCGTCATCAACCAGTAATTCTAATTTATCACAGTGATTACGAATTTCTTCAAAGTATGGTTTTACTTTATTGCAATACGATTCTGCCATAACCTGAGCATCTGTTAGATTATTTGCTGTTCTTCTTTCGTTTGTCATGGCCAGCACTTTAGAATTAATTCCTTCAATATGACCTGAAATTTCCTTAATTAAAACAATCTGCTCTTTGGCAATGGTTTCAAATTCTTTTCCGAAGATTTCTTTTAAGCCTTTTACGTTTTCTATTAAAGTATTTTGGTAGCGAATTGCGGTCGGGATTACATGGTTTCTGGCGATATCTCCTAAAACTCTTCCTTCAATCTGAATTTTCTTCGTGTATTCTTCTAATTCAATTTCGTAACGTGCCTCGGCTTCTACATGATTCAAAATTCCCAACTCATCAAATAAATCGAGTGCTTGTTTAGACACTTTTGCTTTTATCGCTTCCGGCGTTGTTTTAAAGTTACTTAACCCTCTTTTTGCGGCTTCTTTTTCCCAGGCTTCGCTGTAACCGTCACCTTCAAAAAGTATTTTCTTCGATTGTTTGATGTATTCTCTTAAGACATTAAAAATAGCATCGTCTTTTTTCATGTCTTTCGACTCGATCAAGGCATCTACTTCTATTTTAAAATCTTTCAATTGTTTTGCTACAATGGCGTTTAAGGTTGTCATTGCGTTCGAACAGTTGGCATTTGAACCCACGGCTCTAAACTCAAATTTATTTCCTGTAAAGGCAAAAGGTGAAGTCCTGTTTCTGTCTGTATTATCCAAAAGAACGTCCGGAATTTTACCCACCACATTCAGTTTTAGATCGGTTTTTTCTTCCGGAGATAATTTCCCGGTAGTTACACTTTCTAACTCCGATAATACTTTCGTTAACTGTGCTCCAATAAAAACCGAAATAATGGCCGGCGGTGCCTCATTTGCTCCTAATCTATGATCGTTGCTTGCCGTGGCAATAGAAGCCCTCAACAAGGTTTCGTAATCGTTAACTGCTTTGATGGTATTAATAAAGAAAGTCAAAAACTGCAAATTGCTCATTGGCGTTTTACTCGGACTCAACAAATTTACTCCTGTATCTGTAGCCAATGACCAGTTGTTGTGTTTTCCTGAACCGTTTACTCCTTTAAAAGGCTTTTCGTGAAATAATACTTTAAAATCATGACGTTCTGCAACTCTCTGCATGACATCCATTAATAAAGAGTTATGATCTACGGCAAGATTGGTTTCTTCGAAAATAGGTGCTAATTCAAATTGATTTGGCGCTACTTCGTTATGACGTGTTTTTACGGGAATTCCCAACAACATACATTCTTGCTCCAAATCTCTCATATACGTTAAGGCACGCGTAGGAATAGATCCAAAATAATGATCGTCTAATTGTTGTCCTTTTGCAGAAGTGTGTCCTAATAAAGTTCTTCCTGTCATCATTAAATCCGGACGTGAATTGGCCAAAGCCTTATCGATCAAGAAATATTCCTGCTCCCAGCCTAAAGTGGCGGTTACTTTTTTAACGTTTTTATCAAAATAACGACAAACTTCTGTTGCAGCTTCATCCATTGCAGATAAAGCTCTTAGTAACGGAATTTTATTATCTAAAGCTTCACCTGTGTACGCAATAAAAACGGTTGGAATACATAAAGTAGTTCCGTATATAAATGCCGGAGAAGTTGGGTCCCAGGCTGTGTAACCTCTGGCCTCAAATGTGTTTCTGATGCCGCCATTCGGAAAACTTGACGCGTCTGGTTCCTGTTGTACCAATTGTGCGCCGCCAAATTTTTCGACAGGATCGCTTCCGTCGTATGAAATATCAAAAAAGGCATCGTGTTTTTCTGCTGTTGTTCCTGTAAGCGGCTGAAACCAGTGTGTATAATGTGTTACACCTTTGGCAAGAGCCCATTCTTTCATTCCCATGGCGATATAATCTGCCAGTTTTCTGTCTATTTTAGTTCCGTGCTGAATAGCATCTCGTACTCCTTTTAAAGCATCTGAAGTTAAATATTGCTTCATTGCTTTTTCATTAAACACATTCGAACCAAAAATGTTAGATTTTCTATCAATTTCTTCAAAATGTACCGGCTTTCTTGTAGAAGCTTCTTGCAAAGCTTGGAAACGTAATGTTGACATGTATATTAAGTTTAAAATTCGTAATAATTTTCATTAAAAAAAGAGCGACAAATATAAACAATAATACAGCCTGTTTAGAACATAAATTGGAGAAAATTATACGATGATTTTTCAATAGATGACGGTTTTTTCAACGAATAATGAATTTGATTTGAAGAAATGTAACAAAATACACCGGTATTCTTCATTAAATAAACATTTTTTCATAATTCCTTAACCTCAGAATCCAAAAATAGCCTACAATTTTTACGAATTTATTTTTTTAAGGTGTTAAAATTTGCTTTTTTTAAAATATACCCCTCTGAAAATTGCGCTTATCCAAAAAATAATGATGAGCCCAACAAAACAGCCCCCTAATTTTTACGGCTAAAAAAATAAATCTATATTTGACCCAACGAAAAAAACAAAAAAATTAATTTATATTATTATGGCTAAAATTAAGTTAGAGTACATTTGGTT
>Ga0247815_10000234_pt1 | contig 43941 bp, 37 predicted proteins | sample UWRJL194509B1_FD_181014 | JGI IMG/M metagenome (GOLD analysis project Ga0247815, IMG submission 181014) | Plant litter microbial communities from Arlington Agricultural Research Station in Wisconsin, United States - UWRJ-L194-509B-1 | ecosystem: Environmental > Terrestrial > Plant litter >...
TTAAGTTTTTATTATCCGGTCTTCTAGCTGTTTTCAGTATAACAACAGCCAACGCGCAGTTAAAAACAATTAAGGCTAACTTCTTGCATCCGCCTGATCAGTACAAGCCAGGTGTATACTGGTACTTCATGGACGGTAACATGTCTGCCCAAACCATAACCAAAGATCTGGAGTCTATGAAGAAGGCAGGCATCGGCAACCTGATATTTTTGGAGGTGAATGTTGGGGTACCCAGCGGGCCGGTTGAATTTCTGAGTGATGAATGGACAAACCTATTTGTACATGCTGAAAATGAAGCACGTAGACTCGGGATTGAAATCACCTTAGGCATTGGACCTGGATGGACGGGCAGCGGCGGTCCCTGGGTTAGGGCAAGCCAATCAATGCAGCATCTGGTGTCCAGCAGTGTAGAGGTCATCGCAGGTGACAAAAGAAAAATTGTATTGCCTATACCGGCACCCAAGAAACCATTTTTTGGTGAAGGTGGCCTTTCTCCTGAAGTCAAGGCAGAATGGCAAACGTACTACAAAGATGTAGCGGTTTTAGCTTATCCTATGCCTATTAAGGATACGTTGATAGCAGATTACGAAGAAAAAGCGCTGTACTACCGTGCGCCTTACAGTTCTGGAGTTGTTAAACCTTATCTACCATCGCCTACAAATATTAGTACAAGAAAGAACGCGATCAGTAAAAACAAGATCATCGATATAACCGACAAAATGAACTCAGACGGCACCCTAAACTGGTCTCCTCCCTCAGGTAAGTGGACGGTTATGCGCTTTGTAAGTCGCAATAACGGAGCCATTACCCGTCCTGCGCCCTTGCCAGGCTTAGGCCTTGAGATAGATAAGTTTGATACCCTCGCGTTAAATTATCATTTAGATAAATACGTAGGGAAACTGATAAACAAGATCGGTAAAAGGAATAAAAATGAGCCAAGTGGTTTAAAACGCCTTCATATTGATAGCTGGGAAATGGGCGCACAAAACTGGACAGAGCTTTTCCGTACTGAATTTATAAAGAGGAGAGGATACGATCCGCTAAAATACTATCCGGTTTATGCTGGAAAGGTTGTTGGAAGCCCAGAAGAAAGCGAACGTTTTTTATGGGATTTGAGGCAAACCGCTCAGGAATTAATATTGGTTAATCATGCACAGCAGGTAAAATCATATGCGAGGCGCAACAACTTGTCGCTTTCCATCGAGCCGTATGACATGAACCCTACAGCTGATCTTGAACTTGGCTCGGTAGCTGATGTGCCAATGGCAGAATTCTGGAGTAAAGGATATGGTTTTAATTCCACATACAGTGTGATTGAAGCTACATCTATAGGACATGTGAATGGAAAGTCACTGATACCTGCAGAGGCGTTTACCGCTCAGGATAATGAAGGTTGGAAACAACACCCTGCCTCTATGAAGAACCAGGGCGACTGGGCATTTGCGGCAGGTATCAACAGGTTTGTTTACCATACCTTTCAAAATCAATTCCTCGTGGACTCACTAAAACCAGGTGCAACTATGGGGCCATATGGGGTGCATTGGGATCGCAGCCAAACCTGGTGGACGATGGTTAGTGGCTATCATGATTACGTTACCCGCAACCAGTTTATTTTGCAGCAAGGGCGCACGGTGGCAGATGTTCTTTATGTTACGCCGGAAGGTTCACCCCACGTTTTTGTACCACCATCGTCTGCTTTGGTTGGTGATACCATTGGCGACAGAAAGGGATATAACTTTGATGGTTGTTCACCTGGACAGCTAATGAAAGCCACAGTAAAAAATCATAAGATTGTGTTTGCGGGCGGAGCAAGTTATCAATTGCTGGTACTGCCCGTCTACCAATCGATGACACCACAATTGTTAGTAAAGATAGGCGAACTGGTGAAGATGGGTGCCACTATTGTTGGAAACCCGCCATTACGTTCACCGAGCCTGGCAGGGTATCCCGCTTGCGACAATCAAATAATTCTATTGGGCAAAAGGATATGGGGTAGTACTGTAATTCCCAATGGCATAACGCAGCGCAGCTATGGGAAGGGTACGGTAATATGGGGTAAACCGATCAGCGATAATCCTGATAAGCTATATCCTAACTATAATCTTACCGCAGCCATGCTAAAATCGAAAGGTCTGGCAGAAGACTTCAAGGCTAATGGCGAATTACGATATACCCACCGTACGGGCCCTGATTGGGATATCTACTTTGTGTCCAACAAAAGGGATAAACCAGTAAGTACCGTAGCGCAATTTCGTACAACTATGGGCTCGCCTGAATTATGGAATGCGGTAACCGGCGAGATGATTAAGATATCAAGTTTTAAAAAGCACAATGGCACTATAGCTTTAAGCATGCATTTAGAAGCATACGAGAGCGCCTTGGTTGCATTTGCAAAGGAAAATACATGGACTTCTACAGGATCTCACAAAAATTTTAAAGACACTACTTTACAGACGCTTAGCGGACCTTGGGACGTCCACTTCGACCCGAAATGGGGAGGCCCTGCAAATGCTCAGTTTACTGAATTAATGGATTGGAGTAAGAACGAAATTGAGGGAATCAGGTACTATTCGGGTAAGGCAGTATACCACAAAACTTTTGATATGCCTGAGATACCTGCCGGCTTGTTATTTCTTGAGCTCGGCAACGTAAAGAATATGGCACGTGTGATTTTGAATGGCAAGGACTTAGGTATTGTATGGACTGCTCCATGGCACCTGGACATATCTGCATCTGTAAAAGTAAAAAACAATGATCTTAAAATAGAGGTCATCAATTTATGGCCAAACCGATTGATTGGTGATGAGAAAAAGCCTTATGATGGAATTGTTGACGGGAAATGGCCAGAGTGGCTCCTTAAAGGGCAGCCCCGTACCAGCGGTAGGTTTACGTTTACAACTACATCTCAGTATACTGAACAATCGCCCTTGTTACCATCTGGTTTGATAGGGCCGGTAACAATTAGGCAAGTCCTGAAAACTATTCAATAGCTCTACTTTTACGCTTATCATTGCATATTGGCAACAATTCTGAAATAACCGTGAGTCTGCAACTAGCAGCAGACTCACTGCAATTAAATTAGATACGGTCGGCGATATATCCTGCTACTTCGGCCAATCTGTTACTAAAACCCCACTCATTATCATACCAACTGGCTATTGATAAAAGGTCGCCTTGCTTTGCAGTCAGGGGCAAGTCAATCAAGGCAGAGTGCGCGTCACCAACAATCCTTGCAGATGTCCACTCTTCTTCCAAAACATCCATTACACCGGCCAGATCACCCGATGCACCCGCTTTACGAAATGCATCGTTCACTTCTTCAGCCGTGCAGGGACGAGTGGTGATCAGATTTAATTCAGCAATACTCCCAGTCCTTGTTGGCACGCGGTAAGCCTTACCAGTAACTTTCAGATCGCTCCAGATAAACTGCAGTGCCTTCGCCGCCCCGGAAGAGGAGGGAATGATATTTTCAGCAGCGGCCCAGGAATCCCTGCGATCAGGCATGGGCTGATCGGTAAGCGTTTGCGAATTTGTGAAAGAGTGAATAGTAGAAAATAGTCCATATTCGATTCCGAATGCTTCCCTTATCACTTTAATTGGTGCTGCAAGAGCATTAGTTGTACAGCTTCCCATACTGATAATTTTATGCTTGTCCTTATCAAACGTATCCAGGTTGATTCCCTTTAAAAGTACCGCATCGCAATCGTTCAGCGTTTTGCTTGGTGCACTCACAAGCACATATTTGGCCCCATTGTCTAAATGAACCTGGGCACCTTCACGCTTAGTGGACCTTCCTGAACAATCTACCACCAGTTCTACACCAAGCGCTCCCCAATCAGGGACTGCTTGAGAAGAATTATGATAGCTGATACTATTGCCATCAAATATAAACTCAGAGCCTTCCCCAGAAACTGTTCTGTTCCAGTATCCGTAATTTGTGTCTACTGCAAATAGTGCAGCTAAAGTTTTAATATCCTTAACATCAGCAATAGCCGTGGGAACGAATATTGATTTTTCTAAAGCAATTCTTGCGAACTGACGTCCAATGCGGCCAAAACCGTAAATCCCTATTTTCTTCATATTCTAATTATAAGTTACTTGCTAAAATTTTATGTCCAGAGTCAATGAATATTCTGTCCTGAATTTTTATTGACTTTCCTTACCAATTAGCAATGACTGTTCCGTCTTTTATCTTGCAGTATATCAGGATTTTGTGATTTTTACGGAGCTTTAATGATCGCGTTATTTCGCCATTCAGCGATTGCAAGTGCATGGAATTAGCCGCGAATTTTTAATTGAGTAATAGCAAAACCATTAATGGTCTAACAAGGTTACCAGTTTAAAAATAATAGAAGATAAATTTGTCTTCTATTATTTTGTTCATATATTTGTTGGACGAAGACCGGCGCGCGGCTTGTAATAATTAAACAAAAGATAAAAAGGTATTAATATATTTATTATGACATCAGAACAAAATGCGATTATTACCGCGACTGTACCTGTATTGAAAGAAAACGGTGTTTTGTTAACCAAACATTTTTATAGCCGCATGTTTACCCATCATCCTGAACTGAAAAATTTGTTCAATATGGGGAACCAGCAAACAGGTAAACAGCAAACTGCATTAGCAATGGCAGTGCTGGCTTATGCAGAAAATATTGCTAATCCTTCGGTATTACTTCCTGTAGTGGACCGGATCGGACATAAACATGTGAGCCTGGATATCCGCCCCGAGCAATACCAGATTGTGGGCCATCACCTGATCGCATCCATTGGAGAAGTATTGGGTGATGCTGCAACGCCAGCCATTCTTGATGCCTGGACCGTGGCATACAATCAACTGGCTGCTTTAATGAGTGGCCATGAAGCGGGCCTTTATAATAAACAGGTGGCTGAGCAGGGATGGACCGGATGGCGCAATTTTACAGTAATGCATCGTGAGGATGAATCCTCAGAGATCACGTCATTTTATCTTTATCCCGCCGACGGTGGGAAAGTTGCGAAACACCTGCCCGGACAATTCATCAGCCTAAGAATTTTTTTACCTCAATTAGACCTGAATCAGATCCGTCAGTACAGTCTGTCAAGCAAGCCTGACGACACCTATTACAGGATTTCAGTAAAACGGGAAATTGGAACGGCGTTAAACACAGATGGCATGATTAGTAACCGTCTTCACGACCACATCAAGGTTGGTGATACTGTAGAACTTACGCCGCCAGCGGGTAATTTTACACTTCTGGAAAAAATAGACGGCCCGATAACTTTTCTTAGTGGCGGTGTTGGACAAACTCCATTAATTAGTATGTTATCAGATCTGTTAGAAAATGGTACTAACCATCCGGTGACCTGGCTGCATGGCTGCCGTGGAGAAGCAGTCCATGCTTTCAAAGATCAGATCGATCAATTTGAAGAGCAACATGAAAATTTCATTCAGCAGGTATTTTATAGCGAAGCAACTTCGGCTCATGTGGATGCGGGGATCTTGCAAGGTCATCTTGATATTGCTCAGATTGAACAATTTGAACCCGATCCAGAAGGTCATTATTATATTTGCGGACCGACCGTTTTTATAACCAAGCAGTACAACGACCTGGTAGAGGCGGGTATCAAAAGGACTAACATTCATTTTGAAGAATTCGGTCCTCAGACGTTGGCGCTGAATTAAAATGCTTGATCGGATACGAGAGGAGGGGGTAATCAACTCATGATTACCTTCCTTTTCTTGATTTCGCGATGTTGTATTGTTAATGTTTCAAGCGGCTAATTTCTGTTATAAATATGCTCATTTCCCTCTCGTTCATCGATGCAAACCCTATTCTTAACGAATTGCGCGTGGCCCCGGGCGAATCATACCTGCTACCGTCATTCAGGTAAATGCCACGGACACCAAGTTTCCTTGACAATTCACTAAGCTGATACGGGGCGTTAAATGTGGTCCACACCGCCATACCTCCGAGGGGCTTATTAAACTTTACCATTTCGCCTATTTCTTTCGTCATCAGATCGCAAAACAGGTCCCGCCTGGATTTGTAAAGCTTAACCGATCTTGTGATATGCCTTTGCATTTCTCCGCTGCTGTATAAACTTGCCACCGCTTCTTCCATTACAATATCTCCACGAATCTCCATCATTTTCTTGAATTGGATCAGCTGCCATATAAATTCTATGCCGCCAACTATGTATCCCATTTTTATAGAAGGCGCAAGCGTTTTAGTAATGGAGCCGATATACACTACGTAACCTTTATGATCAGCGCTGGCCAATGGTAAGATCGGGCAATTATCATAGTGAAAGTCATAGTCATAATCATCCTCGATAACTGGAAGCTGGTACATCTGGATGATGTGCAGTAGCTTCATGCGCCTTTCAGCACTTAAGGTTACCGTTGTTGGATGATGGTGATGCGGAATGATGTATAAAAGGTCAGGTTTCTTTGTTTTGCATATTCTTTCTACCTCATCTATATCCATACCGTTTTCGTCAACTTTTACTTTTATCAAGACTGCACCTGCCTGGGTAAAAACTTCGTTGGCCAAATTGTAATTGAGGTGTCCAACAATGACGACGCTTCCAGGTTTGATGATCATTCGTGCTACCATATATATCGCAACCTGCGCCCCACGTGTAACCACAACTTGTTCCTTATCCGCATTAATACCTCTTGTTTGGGATAAAAACGTTGCTAATTCGGTTCTTAGATTAACCGAACCAGCTGCTGAGCTATTTAAAAGAAAATTATCAATGTATTTTTTGCTGAACAATGATTTGTACTTACTCAGCAAAATCGATAAGGGCGCAACCCTTGAATCAGGATATCCATCATTGATAACGATATCGTATGATCGCTGATCGGCTTCTGCTGGTGCTTCCGGTGTAAGCTTGTGATAAAAATCTGGTTTCACTGCCTTATTATGCGAGGCTTCGCTCTCTTTTTTGAATGACCGCGGTTTAATAACAGGCAACTGTCGCGATACAAAAATTCCCTTCCTCGGTAACACTTCGATCCAATCCTGGATCCTTAACTCCTCGTAGGCGGCAACAACCGTTGTCCGGTTAAGTGCCATCATTTCTGCAAGCATCCTGCTGGACGGCAGGCCATAACCAGGCTTGATCGTTCCGTCAATGATCAGTTTAAGGATGCCATTAGCAACCTGCTGATAAACAGGCGTGGATGATGCTTTATCAATGGAAATCAATGATTGGAATGGAAGTGTCTGGACTGGCATGATTCGAAAATCTGGATGATTAAGGCAGTCCAGAGTTGACGTAATTTTAAAAAAAAAAAAGAAGATATGAAAGTTTTACATATTGATAGTAGTGTCCGGGGCGATTGGTCAGTTTCTAAAGAACTATCCGCGCTTTTTATTGCAGAATTAAAGAAAGCGGATACAGATATGGAGGTTGATTATTTGGACCTGGCCCAAAATATTCCCGCGCATCCAACTGCATTAATGATAAGGGCAAATTATACTCCCGCTGCCGATCGGACCCCGGAAATGACTGCTGAACTTCAGGAATCTGAACACCTTGTTGATAGGATGCTTGCAGCGGATACCATTGTAATAGGTATGCCAATGTATAATTTTTCAGTGCCTTCAATTTTCAAGGCATTCATTGATAACATTGTACGAATTGACCGCACTTTCAAAATGAGCGTTCAGGGCATCGAAGGGCTGTTGGTAAACAAAAAAGTGTTCGTTATTAATACACGCGGCGTTGACTTTAACAATGATCATATGAAAGATATGGATCAGTTGAAACCGTATTTGAAAGCTATATTCGCTTTCATCGGGCTGACCGACCTGACTTTTATCGATGTATCTCCGGTCCAGTTTTCAAAAGTTGAGGACCGTGAAAATGCTATCAAAAGAGGTAAGGAAGAAATTGTACACAGCGCAGAGCGTCTAAAATCTATTGTATCATGATCACCGTAAAATCAGCCCATACTAGTGCGGACATTCAATACTGCTCAAGAGCATTGTTGACATTCCGTCCAATGTTGCAGCCGGAAACTCTCAAGGAACAAAGCGAAAGAATGATAAAGGAGGGCTTCAAGCTGCTTTATATTCCAGATGATGAAAAAAATGAAGCCGCTGCAATTTTAGGATACAGAGATTACGAAATGTATAGAACAGGAAGAATTATTTACATTGATGATCTTTTTACCTTTCCTGAATACCGGGGCAGGGGGTATGCAGGCGCCCTGTTGGATTACGTCGATCAAATTGCGGCTAACGAGGGCGTTGCCTCGGTGCATCTGGATAGCGGATACCAACTTCACCCGGCACACCGTTTATACTTAAACAAAGGCTTTGTATTACCGTGTCACCATTTCGCCAAAACAATCATTTAAATCAGGCATACTACTAAGTCTGTTTCAATAATTTTAAATAATCAGTTCAACATAGATAATCAGCATATGAAAATCGTAATTATCGGCGGTACCGGCCTCATCGGTACAAAAGTAGCAGCACACCTAAACGAACAAGGACATACAGTAGTTGCTGCTTCACCATCAACCGGAGTAAACGCGTTCACAGGTGAAGGACTTAAGGAAGCGTTTGAAGGCACGGACATCGTTATAGATCTTTCCAACTCCCCGTCATTTGAGGATGGACCGGTAATGGAATTCTTTGAAAAATCAGGACGTAATCTCATTGCGGCAGAATTAGAAGCTGGCGTTAAACATCATTTGGCCCTGTCAATCGTTGGCGTTGACCGTATGCTGGATTTGGGTTATATGCGTGCAAAAAAAGTACAGGAAGATCTGATTAGGGATTCAGGTATACCGTTTACCATCATCCGCAGTACACAATTTATTGAATTTATACCGGCGCTTGCGGGTGCTGCGACCCAAGGTAATGAAGTTCATGGCTCACACGTCGAATTTCAGCCAATTGCCGCGGATGACGTAGCTGAATTGGTAACTAAATTTACTCTGCTTACTGCTGATAATCTTACCCCCGAAATCGCAGGCCCTGAGCGCCGTGCATTAAGCGATTTTTTTGTCGAATATCTTGACGCAAAAGATCCTGAAAAGAGTGTTGTTCCTAACCAACGTGACGAATATTTCGGTGGTAAAGTACCGCATGACGGTTTGGTGCCGCAAGGCGCAGCCACATTAGGAAAAATTGATCTTAAAAAGTGGCTGTTACAGAACGTTAAGTAGCGATCTGCAGGCCCGATTTTTAAATAACCGTGCGTCGGCAGCCAACACTAGACTCACGGTTATTTAAATCAAATACGGCTGGCAATATATCCCGCAACCTCAGCAGGTCTTTGATTAAATCACCATACTTTATCATAACAGCTTGCTCTTGAAAAAGGTCCCCTTGTTTTACTGTCAGTGGCAAATCAATCAAAGAAGAGTGGGCATCTCTAACAATCCTTGCAGATGTCCACTCATCTTCCAAAGCATCCATTATACCGGCCAGATCACCTGCAGCACTCGCTTTATGAAAAGCATCGCTAAGTTTTTCTGCGGTGAAGTGAAGGGGGGGCGACCCTTTATCCTGTGCATTTTAGTTATCTACGCATGGATATGGTGATAATCATAAATTGTAACTAATATTATATAGTTGTTGCTAAGTTATTTAAATTGCAAGTCAATTACGCTTGCTGCGGTTTCAGCCTTATGATTTTTAGTTGATGGAATTATGTTTTTTGCGCTCTATATTAAAATCTATACTTGCATTGGGCTCTTTCGAACGCGGCAACAACCCTGTTGAAAAAGGATGTGGTAATAACTGAATTAGCAAGAGTATATTATGCGGCGCTCAACTATTTTATTATTTTTTGTTATTCAGTTTAATTTTTCAGGGCGTGCTTCTGTACAACCACGGGCGGACTCGCTTACCCTTATACTAAGGGCTAAGCTGGAGGATTTTGACCGACAAAGACAACTTACGAAACTAATATTTAATCGTTTTTTGCTTTCTTCTGCGTATGACCAGCAGCAGTCAAATTTAAGCGATTCCTTAACAAAGTACGACACTGCGGGGAGCAAAGCGCTAGAACTCTTACCTTGCATTTTTATCTTGAGGAGGAATTTCAACTTCGGAGCAGCTGAAAAGAAGCTTGTTGATGCAATTGGAGTTGCTCAAAGCCAAAAGGAAATGTATCTCCTCTATTATTTTTACATTAATTTAGCTTATGTTCAAGCTGATCAGAATAATGCGGTAGCTGCAATACACAATTATAGGCAGGCGAGAAAAACAGCTAATGAATTATCTGATTTCGAACTTGTAATTTCAACTGAGATTGGAATCTCAGATATTTTTACAACTATTGGGCTTTACCAACAAGCATTACTTTTCCTAAACAGCTCTCAAAAACTGCTAGAACTTCCAAAGAATAGCAGAAGTCCTTCCCGAGCAACTATTTACCTTAATAAAGCAGAAATATTTTTTAGGACCGGTGAGCTCGATTCCTTAGCCCACTATCAAAAATTGTACAGAAAGTATGGTGCAAAGAGTTATGATAGGGTGAGAAATCTAAAAAGATTAGATTATTATAGACTTATCCTGTCACACCAGCATAGAAAAGCAATTGTGTTGATTAGAGAATTATTAATAACAGGTAATTTGTACTATAAAAATGTTGACCGATGGTTTCTTGCCCAAAGTCTTTACGCAGTAAAGAATCCGGACAGCGCCGCAATCGAAGCCGGGCAAATACTTAGAGATGATAAAAATGGACCTTCACCAATACGGTTGAATGCCTATAAACTAATCGGCAACGTCGCGGAAGATAAAAATCAGCATATTCTAGCGGAACGTTATTTTAAGTTAGCCCTGGCAGAATCAGAAGGGTTCACGGTTAAGATGAGAAGTGTAGATCAACTGTCTACAGAACTTCGGCAGGATCGATTAGATGCAGCATTTCAGGCTCAATATCTGCTGTATAACAGAGAGCGTATTGTGTTATTTGCCTCTATTGCCGTAGCAACCTTAATTATTCTGATTATTTATCTATTTTACCGCAACGTTAAACAAAAAAATAGCTACCAGAAATTGCTCCATGAAACACGTTCTCAGGAACTGGCATTCATTAATTCCCATCAGGTAAGGAAGCCATTGGCCAATATATTGGGCATTTGCAGGTTGCTCATAGACAATAAAAATACAGTTGAAGAAAACAATATTTATTACAAGCTGCTGGATCAGCAGGTCAAAGAAATGGATCAGAAACTGAGGGAGGTGGAAATCAAACTCCGTGAACATAATTAGAACATCGCCTACCGGAAGCACACCATTACAGCACACTGGTAAATATTAAATAGCCCGGAGATTAAAAACGAGGAAATTCAGATTTATGGTCAATACATAAAAAGATCAGCAGTAGGTATGGATGAAAGCCTAAAACTTGTTGAAGACAAATTTGGGGAGTAATTTCAGACCAAACTAATGTGAATCTAAGAAAGTTACTTTGCCGTCTTTAAGGTCATAAATACCGCCAACGATCCTGATCTTCCCCTCATCGGCCATTTCTTTTAAAACCGGACTCTTCCTTTTAATATTTTCTATAACTGCCAGGACATTCTGTTCGGTAACATGATCAACATACGCTGTATTTTTTGAATTTTTTTCACCTGTAAAACTATCCGACCGATCTATCGCAGGCTGGATGTTCTGTAGCATTGCAGTAATATTACCCAGTTTAAATTTGTCAATTGCTGCTTTTACCGCACCGCAAGAGTGATGACCCAGTACCAGAATCAGTTTAGCTCCGGAAACTTTGCAACCATATTCCATGCTGCCTAACATATCGACGTTGGCAAAATTACCGGCCACTCGGGCGATAAACAAGTCGCCGATGCCTTTGTCAAATATGTCTTCGACCGGCACTCTGCTATCGAGACAGGAAAGTACCACGGCTTTAGGATATTGCCCCTGAACCGCCTTTCTAACCATAACAGTGTGATTACGCAAGGTCAGATCATTTTTAACAAATCGCACATTCCCTGATTTCAGACTGTCTAGAACCTGCTGCGGGGTTAAGACGGCCTGCTCAGCAGATGTAAGTACCCGCTCGCGAAGGGCTTTTTCAGGAACTATCAGTTCTTCTCCATCTATATCCTCTACGGTGTTTTCCTCGTAGGAATAAAATAAAGCCGCGCATCCCCATGTTAGGGCAAAAACGAGCAAATAAGTTAAGATCTTTCGAATCATAGCAATTTTCTATATCACCTAACAATACAACTATAGCATCAAGTCAAATAAGGGATTAACTATTAGTCGGTGCTTGAAAGTTAGCTATATAAATGCTAATTCTATAATTTACTATCAGTGATTGTAAGAATCTATTTGAGGAAATTGTAATGGCCGAATGACTACAGCTTCAACCTGGCAGTGTCGGGGTCAGGTGTGATTATTTATTCATTCAATAAAAGGTGCAAGGATTTAATCTTTCCGTTTTCAACTATCGCAACATCACTGCCAGTCGCTACTGGAGGTTGAGTGGGAATACCAAGTTGCCACGTAATATGCTGTACCTGATGATTGATTCTAGAGAGGGCAGTGAGCTCAAAAGCGAATTCTGGGGGCCATGTGCTTTGTAGTTTGCTTATTAAATCGTTAATCTCGTCATATCCGGTTATTGCGGGGCCGTCATTTGATTCGTAGAACACGATATCTGCAGCATAAATATCATGCATTGCTATTAGTCTTTGGCTTGCATCCCTGTCATTCCAAATAATAAGGAGGCTATCTTCTAGAAGTTTTGGTGTAGTTTCCATATTGAATTTTATACTTAAAGATACTATAATGGTCAGCAAGAGTTGTTGACTTAAGTCAACAAATGTTATCGATAAAAGGCGATAGAAATGCTGAATGCAAGACTTCAAGATTTAACAACAAGCTTTAAAACCTCAGAATGGCCTGCTCTGAAGTTATTTTACTGAATGCAGAATTGACTCCAGGAAGATATTATTAGATAAAATCAGTAGAGACTGAAACTCTGTCTCAGTTTTCCATTTCCTGTTGCAATTGTTCGATTTTGCCTTTTGCCCTGAGGAAGGAGTCACTGCCAAGGAAAAGATTTACAGCAGGGCGGTCACTATTCACCAGAGAAATGCATCAGCAACTTTATCGGGATCACCCAGTTGAGCCCCGTTCATGTTATTCATCTTTTCGTGGTATTCGCTTAAAAAAGCATAGTCTGCAAGAAGGTTTTTATTGTAGGATAAGGAATCTGACTTAGCAAAGTTAGTCCTGAACCAACCCGGCAGTACGTTCGTTACCTGGATACCAAGCGGGTGTAAATCATTTGCAAGCGCCTCGGTCAGGCCACTCACTGCAAATTTAGCAAAACGTTAAATTGACTTATGTCCTTTTTAAATTTGATGCAAAGGTCATTGAACTTTTGTTTATAAAATGCTTCCAGTGATTCACTAGTAAGCCCATGCTAAATTTGCAAAAACCAAACTATTTAATCAAATAATATTTACCCTTTCCATCTTTTGGTCTAGTCTGCTAATGATGATGATTTTTTAAACAATGGTTCTAATAGATCCCTGTTACTTTCACCCCATCTGGCGCTTGCCTCGATAGCTGTAATCAGTGACTCGCCCAAAGCAGTCAGTTTATATTCCACTTTGCCAGGCTTTTGATCAAAAACGGTTTTACTGATGATACCATGAGCCATAAGCTGCCCGAGTTGTGCATCCAGTAAACGCCGTGATGCTTTCGGAATATGCCGTTGTAATTCGCCAGGTCTGCAAATCCCCTTATGTATACACCATATTAAATTAATCTTCCATTTTCCTGAAATCACTTCCAAAAACAAGTGAAATCCGCACTCAATTTCTACGGCGAGTTTTTTCTCATACATAAAGGCAATATTAAGTCATCCGATTGTCTAATCCAATACGGCTAAATTTAGCCATACTTGATTGCTTTTACAAATACCGGGAAGTTTGCTTGATGAAACATAAATTATTTGGGACCCAAACTGGTCTTCCGGCCAGTGAATTAATCCTTGGCGCAGCAAGTTTCGGTGCACGTCGCGGTTATGGTGCGGCGGTGGATGATATCCCGAAAATACTATCAACATATACTGACGCGGGCGGTAATTTTATAGACATTGCCGACCAATATCAGCTGGGACAGGCTGAAGAGATTGTTGGGCAGTTTATTAAGTCTATGCGGCAGGATTTTATCATTTGCACAAAATATACACGCAGCAGTGAAGCGGATCCATCACCTACAAAGTTCGGGAATCACAGGAAGGCGATGCGGGATGCCGTGGATGCGAGTTTGAAACGACTGGATACAGAGTATATAGATATTTATATGCCCCATTTTGATGATGGCAATACACCTCTTGAAGAAATCGCCAGAGGCCTTGAGGATTTGGTACAGTCCGGTAAGATATTATATGCCGGACTTGCAAACTTTCCGGCCTGGAAAGCTGCTGCAATTGCAAAATGCATCCCACTTGTGGCGCTTCAAATTGAATACAATTTAGCCCAGCGAACCGCAGATAGAGAGCTGATTGATATGGCGAAATATTTCGGTCTAGGGCTGATGTTTTACTCTCCCTTAGCCGGGGGCTTACTAACGGGCAAATACCGTCACGGGGCTACAGGGAGATTAACCCTGCAGAACGGCAGTAAATATCAGGAGGATAGTTTGACTACTGCAATTATAGACGAATTAGAAAGTATAGTTAAGGTACATAATGCAACGCCCGGCCAAATTGCGCTGGCATGGACCCTATCAAAAAACGGCTTTCCTATCATCGGCGCCAGAACTATAGGGCACCTTACGGATGGCTTGAAATCGCTGGATATCGACTTATCAAATGATGAGATCGATCGCCTGAACAAGCTCAGCGATGTAAATTTAGGATACCCATATAATATTCTAAAAGCTGTACAGCGAGCTTATTAAGCATTTTTGGTGTCAAGATAACATCATTCATTGTTGTCAGCATTCATATTAAAATGATTAAACTTTTTCGGTGATGGAGTGTTCGAACACCTATCTAACTATAAAAAACATAATCTATGAAAGCAGCAGTGTTTCACAAACCAGGAGATATCAGCTATACAACCGTAGCTGATCCCAGGATCGAACTGGCAACAGACATTATTTTAAAAGTAACTTCCACCGCGATTTGTGGGTCCGACCTGCACATTTTAAGTGGGGCTGTTCCTCAAACCACTGATATGGTGATGGGACATGAATTTATGGGGATTGTGGAGGAAGTTGGTGCAGAGGTTAAAAACCTCAAAAAAGGTGATCGGGTAATTGTGCCATTTCCTATCGCTTGCGGATCCTGTTTTTTCTGCAACCATGGAGCTTCGCCCAGTTGTGAAAATTCTAACTATAAACACTATGGACCTAACGGCGACATGATGGACCAGAAGGGCGCGGCATTGTTTGGCTATACTGATCTTTATGGTGGGTATTCAGGTGGGCAGGCAGAATACGTTCGCGTTCCCTATGCCGATGTGAGCCCAAGGATTATTCCGGATAATATTACCGATGAGCAAGCTTTATTCCTGACAGATATTTTTCCTACAGGCTGGTCGGGCGTAGATTGGGCGCAAATGAAAGGCGGTGAAGTGGTAGCTATATTTGGTTCAGGTCCCGTAGGGCTGATGGCGCAAAAAGCAGCCTGGCTACATGGGGCAAGCAGGGTTATTGCTATTGACCCGTTGGATTACCGGCTGGAAAAAGCAAAGGCAGTCAATAACGTTGACATCCTAAACCCGCATAAGGTTGATGTTGTAGAGGCGATTCGAGAGATGACTGGTGGCAGGGGTGCCGATGTGTGCATTGATGCAGTAGGTTTTGAGCCAGAGCGTAACCTGCTGGACAAATTAAAGGCGACCATTAATTTCGAAAAGGGGAGTATCAAAGTGCTGGAACTTTGCTTTGAAGCCGTACGTCGCAGCGGAACAGTTTCCATATTGGGTGTATATGGAAGTCCATACGATAATTTTCCATTGTACAGAATCTTCGATAAGGGACTGACCATCAAACAGGGGCAGGCACCAGTGTTAAATTATATTGATACACTCATCCAGCTGGTAAAGGATGAAAAAGTGGTGCTGGATGATATCATCACACATACCTTACCGCTTAGTGAAGTTGCCCACGGGTACAAGATCTTCGACGAAAAGAAAGACGACTGCGTCAAAGTAGTTTTAAAACCTTAAACGATTAACTTAAAACATCTGCTATGGAAAATACGAATAAATACGCCTTAATCACTGGTGCAACCAGTGGCATAGGCTACGAACTTGCTAAGCTTTTTGCCCAGGATGGTTACAATCTGGTGATTGTTGCCCGTAATCAGGCTGAACTTGATGCTAAGGCAACGGAGTTGGAAAAGGATGGTATCCGTGTGATTACTTTTGCCAAAGATCTTTTTGATCCTGAACAGGCATTTGGCTTATACGCTGATTTGCAGGCGCAGAATGTACATATCGATGTATTGGTTAACAACGCCGGTCAGGGAGTATACGGAGAGTTTGAAGATACAGACATCGATCGTGAATTAGACATCATACACCTGAATATATCTTCTTTGGTTGTGCTGACGAAACTCTTCCTTAAAGACATGATCGAACAGGACGCTGGCAAGATCTTGAATACGGCCTCTATTGCCAGCAAAACTCCCGGTCCATGGCAGGCAGTTTATCATGGAACAAAAGCATTTGTGCTGTCATTTACCGAGGCAATTAGAGAAGAGCTTCGCGATACAAAAATTACGGTCACCGCACTAATGCCGGGAGCCACTAACACCGACTTCTTCACTAAAGCGGATATGTTAGACAGTAAAGCTGTGCAGGATAAAGATACCCTTTCTGATCCGGCAGATGTAGCCAGGGATGGTTATGATGCCCTGATGTCTGGAAAAGATAAGGTCATTTCCGGTTTTAAAAACAAAGTTCAGGTTGGCATGGGTAGTCTTACACCGGATAGCCTTGTTGCCCATCAGGTATATGAACAGCAAAAACCAAAAGATCAATAGAATAAAGCCTTTGGATTTCCAAAGGCTTTATTACAGACAAATATTGATGAAATATTAATTCGCTATGGTGCCCGCTTTCTTGGTTTCTGTTTTGATGCTTTTGTAGTGCTCTTTTTATCAACTGATTTCGTTTTTGATTTAATTATTTTTGGCGTAGGATTTTTGGATTCCACACCTGCTTTCTTTTTTGCAGGTGTTTTCTTTTTCCTTGCATTCTTGATCCGGAATTCCAGCAGGTATAGCCTGGTTTGCCATTTCTCCAGAATAGCATCCACATTTTTTGGGAGACCGCTTGGTTCGAGCAGTCCAAGTACTTCCGCGAGTTCTCGTGTGCTGTCAGCTTTTTCCTTGTTTTCATTCATCCATTCCTGATGTTTCGACTGTGCCGCTTTTTGGTATTCAGTGATAGCCGTTTTGATCAGTTTTACCTCTTCTTCCTTAGAGTTGCCCTTGCGGTAGAGTATCATCTGCCTGTTCCAGGCATGCGAATTAGACGGGTCGGTGGTTACGGATTTCCCGTAGAGTTTCAGTGCTGCTTGAATATCTCCGGACTTTTCCAGGGCAATTGCTGAATCGAACTGCTGTTTAGACTGTATGTTTTTCTTTCTTGCCATCTGCTGAGGGTTGAACAATTAGCCGGCGCTAATGTTTTGCGCCGGTTCCTACTACTAATTCTTATCCGCCCTTATCATATTTATCATCATAGCTATTTCATCAACTGCAGCCTCCTTGCTTCCACTGAATCCGACAAGTTTAAAACGGATGTTTCCTTTGCCGTCAATCACAAATTTTGCCGGAATACTGGATGTTTTGTAACTTTCTACAACCATGTTAGCTTTGGTCTCCGTGTCCACCGTGTCCATCAGGACCTGGAAACTGTAATTCATACCAGCGATGTAGGCTTTAGCATCGTCAGCCGCTGTGGGGCTTCTTTCCCAGGTATGGATAAATAAGAACCTGACGTCCGGATCACTTTTATATTTATCTACCGCCATTTGCATGGCCGGAAAGGAGGCCTTGCATGGTTCGCACCAGGTTGCCCAAAAATCGAGTATCACAATTTTGCCTTTTAAATCCCCAAGGCTTACCCTGTTTCCCTGCAAATCTGTGAGCGAGAAATTGGCCGCAGGTTGGTTCAGCATATTTTTGGTCAGTATCTTTCGCAGGTTGTCTGTTATACCTTTGTTGATATCTGCCTGATAGGCATCCAAGCCGTTTTTGCTGCCTTTAACTTTGATATACAAGACTGTAAACAGATCTGACATTTCCTTGCTGGCCACGCCTGATCTCACCGCTGATTCTATCCTGGTATATGCTTCCTGATAACGTTTAAGTCCAGTTAGTATCTCTGCGTAAAGATAGCTATACTCTGGTGATGCCACCTTTTTTGCACTAAAAGCAACCTTGATATAGTTCAGTGCTTCGGTATATTTTTTTTGCCGGTACAGGATTTCAGAATAGCTCCTGCATATGTCAGCATAACCTTTGGCGGCAAAGCTGGCCGTTGGGCTATCGCCCATTTTTCCGTCAGCAAACGGATGGGCACTATCAACTGCTTTCTTCTGATAGCGTGCGGCGTTTGCAAGGTCACCAGCAGTAAAAAATGCACTTGATAAATCGCCATAAGATTTCCCCTTCCAGAAATCGGCCTCAAGCAGACCGGCGTAGTAATTTGCCTTAACCACTTGACGTTCTTTGGCGTATCTGTTTGCTAGATTACCGCGCAGGCGATCGTAGGGGAGTCTGTCTTCACCAAAGGGTAATCTGGGGTAACTATCCGGCGGGAAATCCCAGATGAAACTGATGTAAGCTTTCTCGAGTTCCGGTAACCTGCTGATTCGGGAGATAGCTTGTTGCGCCTTGATTCTGGCTTGCAATCCTTTTGGAAATTTGATAACTTCTGCCGTAAACACTGAATCAGATGCGCTGTTGTTTTTTAGCTGGAAGTAATAACTTCCAGCTATGGCCATATTTATCTCTACGTCACTTGCCGCTAGTGATTTAAGACGGTCCAGTAACATTTGCCGTTGAGACGGATCTTTAGACAACAATAGTTTGTCCAACTGTTTTTTTATGCTGTCGCGCTCATCTCCTGTTTGTGCCTTTGCATAAGGAGACGCAACCAAGATTGATATGACGGTAAAAAGGATCTTGCTTAAAGTTTTAATCACCTTCATATTATTGAGGATTTTGAACAATTAACAAATTGATTGCTGTTTCTGCATTGGAAATAGGCCAGATATAACGGTTGTTTGTAGCCAGAATAGCTGGTGAGTTTCCCTGGGTACCTGATTTAGCAGGCAATGTTAATCCCAAACGCTGCAGATCAGGAACGCGAAAGCCTTCTCCCAGCAGCTCTATCTTTCTTTCCTGTAAAATAGTATTGAGCAGCGCTGCCTGATTGCCAATGCTTGCTGAAGGGAATACGTAAGCCGCGTCAGACCGTTTTCTTACTGCTGATAATAATGCAGCCGATCTGCTTAGACTAGCATCGTCTCCGGTACGGGCCAGCGCCTCAGCATAGGTGAGTAGAACCTCAGCGTAGCGTATCACCGGTACCCAGTCAGAAAACGTACTGGCCACTTTAAATTTACTGAGCCATTTTTGACTTGTATTGGTAAACACAAAGTTTTTACGCGCATCAGTGGAAGTAACGGAACTATATACCGGATCGGCAATCGTACCGCTAGCATTGAGATTATAGTAACCATTACCTGGCGCAATATTGAAAAAGCTGGTGAGTAAACCTGGCTCAGTAGTGGTGAAAGGTAATGAAAACACCGATTCCGGGCCGGCGTAACTTCCTCCGAAAACGGTTGCGATATTGGCTTCCAGTTTATGGTTAACACCACTGGCGGGTGCCTGAAAGGGTGCGGCGGCCGCTACAATTTTGCCACATTCGGTAATCACACCCGCATAATCTCCTTTAGTGAGATCAACCCTGGCTTTCAGTGCAATAGCCGTGTTTTTAGTAGCCCTTGTTGTATTTAAAACCGTAGAGGTGTAGTTGGCCGGTAACCCTGTTTCAGCAGCATTTAAGTCTGACAGGATCAGTTTATAAATATCGGCGACGGAGCTTCTGGCCAGCTGGTTATTGGCATTGGAGTTTTCTGCAGCTACACGCAAGGGTAGCCCCAAACTCGTACCATTGTTTACTGTATACGGTTGCGCATAGATCTGTACAAGGGTAAAATAACAAAGGGCTCTAATAAACTGCGCTTCGCCAGCAAAATTGGCGTATTGTGCCGAGGTAATTTTACTTTGATTTGCTGCCAGTCCTGCTAAAAATGTATTAGCAGCATTGATGCTTGCGTAACCGGAGCTCCAGGTATTGATTACTTCGGTGTTACTTGGCGTTACGGTTTGTAACCAGCTTTGCTGACCGGTTGTAGCACCGGCCCTGTTTGCAATAAATTCATCGCCCCGCAGTTCATTGTAAATGATTACGCCACCGCCGTAAAAGAATACACTTTTTAAAGAGGCATACAGGCCGTTTATCTGTGCCGTGATGCGGGCAGGAGTGTCAAATGCGGTTGCATCTGAGATGCTGGTAAGATTGTCTGGTTCCAGTAGCTTTTTTTTGCAGGCAGAAACTGATAGCAGTAAGCAGCCTAACATGGCGGCCCTTGATAATATTATATTATATCTTTTGATGGTTTTCATTTTCCTTATTATTAAAATCCTACATTAATACCCATGGTGAACGATTTACCGGCAGGCACTGAGTTCTTGTCCCTGCCGGCAGCGGTGTTTGAATCGCCGTTTGCGGAAATCTCAGGGTCAGAACCCGTATAGTTAGTATGTAACATAATATTACTGGCCGATCCGTAAATCCTGATTGACGATACACCTGTTTTTTTGTATAGCTGTACCGGAATAGTATATCCTAAGGAAGTTGTACCCAGTTTGATATAAGCACCACTTTCCACATTGAATGAATTGGGCAAGCCCGAACCACTGGCCCGCGTATCGTTGTAATGCAGGGCTGGAATATCGGTGACCTGACCGGGAGCTGTCCAGCGACGTAAAATATCTAACTGGTTATTAAAAAAACTATTGTCAAGCAGGGTCGCTTTTGTACCGTTATAAATCTGGTTTCCACCAGAGAAGACTACATTAATATATAAATCGAAGTTGTTGTACCTGAAAGTATTATTGAAACCGCCGTAATAAGTTGGCAGAGAAGGACCCATAACCATACCATCTCCATAAGCATCTATTGCAGGGGCAGAAGTCCCGTCAAGATTAGTCCAGGACGAGGTTACAGGGTTATACTGCACTGTTGCGCCATTCCTGTTCACATAGGTTCTTAGTCCATTTTCGGGGTTCACGCCACTTGTTTTCACCACGTAAACCGAGCCGACAGGGTAACCCACACGTGTGATGTTTGAAGTCTCCAAACTTGCGGTCCAGATATCGGTATTGTTTGCCAGAGCGGTTACGCGGTTCTTGAGGGTACTAAAGTTAAATCCTGATGTCCAATGAAATGATGCCCCATCAATAATGTGTGCCTGGATATCAAATTCAAATCCTCGGTTGTACATTGAACCAACATTGGTATTGATAGAATTTCCTGGGATACCTTTTGATGGGGACTGAGGAGCGGCCAGTATTAAACCGTCGATGTTGTTATTATAATAATCAGCGTCAATGGTAATCTTGTTTTGGAGCAAACATATATTAATACCTACATCCGTCTTTTTACTGGTTTCCCATCTCAAATCCGGATTACCTGTTTGCGAGAGGGCCTGAGTTGCTACCCCGCCATATGTTCCTGGGCTGTAAAGTGTTGATGCAGCATAATCTCCAATACTCACGTTGCCTACCACACCATAACTGGCACGTATTTTAATGGCAGAAACAGTTTTGGCAAGGGCTGAGTGGAGATAGAAGTTTTCGTCAGACATGTTCCAGCCAATGGATCCCCCACCAAAATTTCCGAATTTATGGTTAATCGCTAGACCGGAGAAACCGTCCCTGCGGAAGCTGGCGCTCAAAAGGTATTTTTTCTTATAGTCATAAAAAACATTACTGAAATAAGAGCGGTAGCCACTTTGAGTGTAGCTGCCAGATGCATCACTAACTGTTGTGAAACCGCCCGCAAAAGTTTGGTAATAGGGATCCGTAAGTCCTGTACGTGTGGCCGAAGATCCGTTTACTGTAGTATTGATTTCTTCATATCCTGCTAATGCATTAATATGGTGATCCTGGGCTACTGTAGCTGTATAATCAATGGTATTTGTAAAGTCTGTGCGGTAATTGGTAGTATATTGGCTGGTGGCAGAACCATTACTTCCAAATGCGTTACCCTGTATAGGATTGCCAAAATTTGTGTTCTGCACATTTAAGCTGTTAATGCTATAATTGGTTTTTACTTTAAGTCCCTTTACCAATTCATATTCTGCATACACCAATCCTAAAAAGTTGTTGCTTGCAGATGAATACTTGTCATTGTCAATAATGGGTAGGGGATTGAAATAATTTGTTAAAATGGTATTGGCGCCTGCGCCCAGACTGTTTCCGCTGATGTTGTAAGAACCATCCGGGTTGTATGGCGATACATTAGGAGGAAGCACCATTGATGCGCGTGTCAGGTTATTTCTGCCAAAGGAGTTATTTACGCCTGTAGTAAGGTTATTGTTAAGCGCATCGCTATAAGTGAAATTTGTGCCGATATGCAGGCCTTTTAGTAAACGGTGATCCAGGTTAACTTTTGCCGATTTGCGGAGAAACTTATTTTTTACCAGGAAACCGTTCTGGTTGCTGTAATTCAGTGAAATAAAGTAATGAGTAGCTTCTGTGGCACCAGAGACGCTCAGGTTGTGGTTTTGCGACTGACCTGTTTGGTAAAAATAGTCATACCACTCCGTTTCCTGTACAGAGCCATCGGCATTTTTACCCAGATTATAAGTAGCAGCGAGGCCGGAATTCAGCTCTGCTTCATTTTTGATTGCCACATAATCTGCGGCACCCAGTAGCTTAGGTAACTTTGGCTTTGTGCTAATTCCAAAATATGCGTCATATGTTACTTTTGTTTTGCCCAGTTTGCCTTTTTTTGTAGTGATCACCACTACACCATTGGCTGCCCGTGAGCCATAGATAGCTGTGGCCGACGCATCTTTCAATACCTCAATAGATTCTATATCATTTGGGTTTACACTGGAGAGGGGATTGTTCTCTACAGCTGACGAGAAACCTACATTACCATTGAAGGAAGTGATACCGTCAATGACAATTAATGGATAAGAACTGAGGTTGATGGAATTGGTTCCCCTTATACGGAACACAGGCGTAGCATTTAGCGAGCCGCCGCTTGAAGTAATCTTTACGCCTGCTGCCTGTCCAGCTAAAGACTGATCAAAACTGGAAACAGGTCTGTTTGCAATGTCACTACCATTGATATGTGCAGAAGATCCTGTAAATTCTGTTCTCTTCTGAACAGTGTAACCCGATACCACTACTTCACTTAACTGATCTATCCTTTGTGCCAGGTTAACATCAATAATCGTCTTGGATCCTACCTTAATCTCTTGCCGTTCAAAACCGGTAAATGAAAATATAAGCGTTGCGCCCGTGTCTGTTACAACCATTTTATAGTTACCGCCAATGTCCGTTACGGCAAAGTTTTCTTTACCCTTTTCCTGTATGGTTGCTCCCTGTATAGCTTGGCCATTGGTAGCTTTAATGGTTCCTGTTATAATTATTTGGGCAAAGACTGCTTTCAGCTTATCCAATAGAGTACGCTCTTTTTTACTGATGGTTACCACCTCATTATCGATAGTGTAAATAAGGTCCCTACCGGCGAGGGCGTTTTTCAAGGCCTCATCTAATGTAGCATTAGTAAGCTTGAGATCAACTTTTTTAGATATTTCCAGCAATCCTGCGTCATAAACAAAGTCGTACCTGGTCTGTTTCCGAAATTCCTTTAGAACATCCACAAGTTTGGTATTGGTCAGGTTCAGGGTAACTCGCTGCGCAATCGATGAGCCGCTGACGGTCATAATTGAAGCTATGAGTAAAAATGTGGTGATTTTCATAGCGATAAGCCATTTTCTTTGCAGTCGCGAAAAGTACGTGACGCGGTAATAAGTATAAAAATTCATTACTTTTACAATGTTTTGGGTGAATACTCTACTGAATGGTCAAAATTTCAATCCCGGTGTTGCCGGGATGTGGGTAGCTCAAAATATTCGTAAGGGCGCCCTCGGAAGCGCCTTTACTTTTTTAATGAGGCCCGGCGTGCGTTTAAAGTTGTAAAGGTCTTTTCATCTGGATGGTTTTTAAGGTTCGGTTGTATATGAGTTGATTTTATTCTTGTTATTGGCTTACATAGACCGTTTGATCCTCGATCCTGAATTTAACACGGCCGGTTCGGCTTATGGCGCGCAGTACCACAGACAAATTCCGTTTGCGCGAAATTTCACCGCCAATAAGCAGGTCTTTTGGTGCATTTTCGTAAACAATTTTAACATTATACCATCGGCCTAGTTGCCGCATGGCGACGTCTAGATTCTCGCTGTGAAATGTGAAATTTCCATCTTTCCAGGCAGTTACAGCATCAATATCGGCAGGTTGTGTTATTAACTTAGTCCCTGTGAGAATGGCCTGCTCGCCTGGTTTAAGGATTTTACGGTTGAAGCTCGCACTTCCGCTAACGAGCGTGGTTTTCAATCCCGGTTCATCATCATACGAATTGATATTGAATTCGGTACCAAGGTCTTCCACAATTTGACCTTTGACAGCTACCCTGAAAGGTTGAGACGGATTATGGCTCACAACAAAATAGGCTTGCCCGGTCATAGTCACGTTTCGTTCTTTGGAGTTAAATACCACGGGAAAGGTGATAGATGAATTTGCATCCAGCATTACTTTGGTTCCATCACAAAGTGTTACTTGATGCTGTCCTGATACAGGGGTGGTTATGGTGTTGTATAGCGTTTCCCCAACGGCGATTGATGCATTTTGCCGGTATGAAACTTCAGTATTTGATTTAACGATGCTCATATTTCCCTGGTTTGCCAGCGTTCCGCTTGCGCTATCTGAAAGGACGATTTTTTCCCCGTTGGCAAGCGTAAGGATGGCCTGGGTTTTTCCAGGTGCCGCATCGTTTGCGAATTGCGGTTGGACAGTATTTATCGCGGGCGACCGCGATAGGAGATAGGTACCTATGGATAGGAGTATGATAGTAGACGCAGCAGCAATAAATCGGGGCCACATCCTGCGAACAGGAGTTTTCTGCAAAGTGATATGACTAATATTGGCCATAGATTCGCTTTGCATAACCTCCAGGTTAAGACCATCGGTGCTTTCGCCTGTTTCCTGAAAAGCGTTGAAGCAGGCATTGTACAGCGCCAATTCCTCGTCAGTGAAATTTCCTTCGGCAATCTTTTCGGCCAGTTTTATGAATTCCTTTTGCGTCATACAAAGGGTAAGTAACTTAGCTATAGCATTACCCTTACGCGTGTTAAGAAAAGATTAAAAAAAGATGTTATTGAAGTTACCGATATTGGTGCGGAGGGTTCTGAGGGCCTTTGTTAGCTGGGCCTCTACAGTTTTTTCAGAAATATCCATTTTACGGGCAATTTCACGGTTGCTGAGGTGTTCCTCTCGACTAAGCTTGTATACCTCCCTACAGCGGTCGGGTAGCTGATTGATGATGGTTTTGATAAAGCTTTTGAGCTCCTGCAGTTCTGTGCTTTCAGCGTTTAAGCTATATTTAAGTTCCTGCGCTGCGGCCCTGTCAAGGTAGTTTTCCCGCACCTTGCCTGAACGGATGGTATTAGCAACCTGATATTTTACAGCCATTAACAAGTAAGCCTTTATGCTCCGTATTTGATGTTTTTCCCGGTTCTCCCAAAACCATACAAAGATGTTCTGCACAATGTCCATACAAGCTTCGCGGTCTTTTAATACATTCCAGGCTGCTCGGAATATGGTTTGAAAATGACGGCTGTGCAGCTCTTCAAAGGCAGCATGATCCCCTTTCCGTAACAGTGCGGTCAATTCAATATCGGTAAGGTTGTCGTAAATAGCCATCCAGAAAGGTGCGAACTCAAATATACTGTAATTTGCAATGATATAAAATCTTCTATATTTCAGCTAGTGTTTTCATATACTATTAAACGCGCCAACAAGTTAAATAACAACACCGCCATTTTAAGGGCAACTTTGCTTCTTGAAAATATCAGCTACCCTCTATAAACGACAGTCATTTTATCTATTTTCAGATATGGACATAGTTATATCAAAACCGACATGATGGTGAAATAAAGCTGCTAAATTACATCCACCTTCATCAGTAAATTGAAGGTGGACCATTATCGCGAATCATCGATATTTCAAAGATCTACAGTATCTTGTTTATGCAATGTTTTGATTTTCAATTATTTAAAAATCAGGCAGCAATATTGTTATTCCTACAATTTAAGATAAGCGTAGAGCATCCTATTACAACCGGCAGAATGCCCCATTGAAGGTTCAATGTGCCAGTTTGGACCATATCTCTATTCTAAATCAGTAATAAATTGAATTTATTTACATAAAAAACATGCATATGAACTATTTAAGAACGGTGGTAATCATGATATTATTTTCAATTGCTGCCAATTCAAGCTCCTTTGCCCAGGGCATGAACATGGCAGGAATGCAAGGTATGACTGAAACTAAAAACAAATTTATATCCATAATGGACACTATGATGATGAAGATGGACCAGGTGCCAAAGGGTCAATCGGCTTCGGCATTGTTTGTTTTTCAGATGATTCCCCATCATGAAGGTGCGATTGCTATGGCAGATTATGAGATCAACAATGGAAAAAGCTTTGAAATGATTCAGCTGGCCAAAAGCATTAAAGCAGAACAGCAAACTGAGTTAGGGCAAATGAAATTGCTGCTACAGCAAATAAATCCAAGTGATGTGGCGCCGCATACTTTTAATAAAAAATTGAATAAAACTATGGAAATAATGATGGTCAACATGCCTGCAGAAAAGTCCATTGGCGACACTGACCATGCTTTCGCCCAGATCATGCTCCCACATCATCAGGCAGCTATAGATATGGCACGTGTATTATTAAAATACCCGGTAAATCATCAGGTTGCTGCATTTGGAAGGCAACTGATATCCAATGAACAAATCGAAATCGAACAAATGTCAACCTACTTAATTAAGTAACTATGAAACTTTACCAAAATTTACTTACACTGGCGTTCAGCACAGTGGCATTTCAGGCAAGCGCACAATCATTATACACGCATGATCGGGTTTATACAGCAAACCAGGTTTCTAATACTGTATCAGTCGTAGATCCTTCAACCAATAAGTTTCTAGGCGAAATCAGCTTAGGTAAGCCATATCCAAACGTTTTAAGCCCACTTTACCGGGGCCAGTCGCTGGTTCACGGACTGCGTTATTCTCCGGAAAAAAAGATGCTGGCGGTAGTATCTATCGGATCAAATTCTGTCACACTGGTTTCAACAGCAACTAATAAAGTGATAAAGACCATCTACGTGGGGCGTTCCCCACACGAACCAACTTTTACTCCGGATAGTAAACAGATTTGGACATCAATTAGGGGAGAAGCCTATGTAAGTATTATTGATGTACCTTCAATGAAAGAAATCAGGAAAGTCGAAGTCGCGGATGGTCCTGGCATGATTTCTTTTTCGCCAGATGGGAAGAAAGCTTATGTATGTTCCAGTTTTACCCCAGAGCTGGACATCATTAACACAACGACTTATCAGATCATCAAAAGAATTCCGGTAGTCAGTCCGTTCTCGCCCAATATATTCACCAGTCCGGATGGTAAATGGGTAGCAATGACGCATAAGGATGTAGGCAAAGTAACGGTAATAGATGCGAAAACACTCTCCGTGCATAAGGTTTTAACAACTGGTCCCATTACAAATCATGTTACTTTTAGTAAGGTGAACGGGAATCTAAAAATGCTGGTTACGGTTGGTGGAGAAAATAAGGTTAGGGTATTTGATGTAGCATCAGATTTCAAGCAGACCGACACCGTGAACGTTGGAAATCTACCACATGGTCTATGGCCTTCAGCCGATGGTAAATTGATGTACGTTGGACTTGAATATGGCGACCAGGTGCAAGGTATTGATCTGCTGACTATAAAAGTTTTACCGACTGTAAAGATTGGACAAAGTCCACAGGCTTTAGTGTATGCAGATAATGCTGTTACTGACGCCTTGAATCATATCAACCTTACAGCCCTGAATGATTCAGCTGCCACACAGATTATTCAAATGAAAAGCACGCAAAAAGAATTAAAAGCTACTGGAAAAATTGCTGTAAGGCCGATTGGACTAGCCGATCTGGTAGAGCAGATATTTGGGGGCTTGGAAGCGAATAAGGGGTATACTTTGATTCTTAGCAAATCAAATAATGCCCCTTATTCCAAAGATTATGAGATTAATAGTTTTGATACAGATGCGAAAGGAAAATACATGGGATAATCTACCGGACTGGTAAAAAAATCAGGAACCGGGAATCAGGAGGAAGATTATAAACACATAGTCCTGCTTGATAATCTAACAGGCCAGGCTGCGCTAATAGGTGAGAGTCAGGATATGCCCCATTAAGGCATACCCTGATCGTTAATCTGCGACATATCGATATTTAAGCAGACGTATATATGTATTGTGCTGTAAATCAGTGAGTTTTTTTTTGGGTATTTGCTTTGATACAATGAGAACAAATAGGCAATATGAATTATGCTACCCGAGTAGAATCAAAAGTACTAAAGCTTTGCACAAAGACCATCGTTTGTTAAGCACGTTATGATTAAGTTTATTATCAAAAAGCGGAATAAGAGGGATGATTTTCCAGGCATTATTAAATATTAAGCGTATTTTACTGCTAAAACTAATAATTTTATAGCCCATCCATATAGTGAACGATGATTAATCTTGTAAATGCTGATGGAGAGTTCCATGTATTGGAGTCTTGCAGAATCGATAAATAATGGTAGAAGCAAAAACAGGAACAAATTGCTGACAGTTCATCATCGGCATATGGCTGACGTAGGGCTGTCGGAGAAATCAACTTGAATGAGTGAAAAATAGTTTAGAGGCGATATGCATGAAGAAGTTTTTCATTATGGCTGAATATAGCTCTTTATTGCCGGTGTCTTACTGAGATGGGGTACGCAGCTGACCTGAAATTTAGCATCGGGTCTTCAGTTTCAATACCAGGTGTAAGTCTGTTAGGAATAAATGATAAACTTTTGTCTTCTTCAACCGAATTTGTGGCAAGTTTTTTTATAGTGACTGTCCCAAGAAGTACTTTGTGACGGTCACTGGGCCAGGCTATTGACGGATCATTCCGGTGATCTGAATCTTGTGCAATTTGGGCATACATTTTAAAAATGATGGGTTTTTCCACCACACGTTTCTTAATCTCCGTCATTAAATAATCCGGTCCGGCATCCGCAAATTGTTCTGGAGTTAGTATTTTTTCATCGTCTGCAGGAATAAATTGGTACCTTATATAACTGGAACGCCCCTTGTCATTTGTAAACTTAAAAGTATTTACACCAAAATAGCTGATGGCAGAGTAGCTTGCCGGATTCTTTTGGGTGGTAAGAAACCTTTTGGCAACAGGATGACTTTCAAGAAATACATCTACCGGAGTAGGTTTGCCTGAATTTGGCCCGCTTGCTCCAATTGCCAGTAAAAGTTGCCTGAATTCATCCGAATTTGAGGTGGGGAATCCATCAAAGCTATGACATACAATATCTGTAGTTTCCCCTCCTGGCATGATAAACTTGATGGCAAACCCTCTTGGATTGGCTGCACTGTTATTGTCTGGGATATTGGGAATGCCGGTGAAATTTGAAAACCTCACAATCACTTTGCTGGGCGTACCTTGAAGATGTTTGGCTTTAGTTATTGCCGAAGCAGTTTTTTCTGGTACAAAATCACCTTCCAATATAATTCCTTTGGCATGCACGGCGCGCGAGTGATTATCGCCAAACGCTGTATGCAGTGCGTTCACCAGGTCATTCGGACTTGATTTTAAAGTATCCTGCTGTCCACTGGAGTTCAATGAAAGGCCGGATAACACACATGCCAGTAATACTTTGGCCGTTCCGTTTATTGCGGGGCGTTTCGATGAGTTAAATATCTTTTCCATGTTCGGGGTTATTATAATTATAGTTCGTTTTTCTCTACAAATTTCATCCAGCAGGTAAGAAAAACCAATGTATAAATTACGGATTCAATTGTACCGGGTATTCCTGGATTGATAAATATGTACGGTAAAGGTTGGAACAGTGGCCGGTACAACACAAACCTTAAGTTAACCATTGAATTTGTTTACTTATTCCGTAAATTAAACATGTAACTACTTTAATCAACAGGTATTTAAGGTGTTTAATATGTATAGAATATCTGCTCTTTTGCTGTTTTTTATATTGTTCTGGATAGGCGTGGCCTGTGCACAGAACACAGACATCACCGTGTCTGAGCTTTTTGTGAGGTATAAAAAAAGCCAGCCGGACAGCAACCAGGTAAGGATATTACTTAGGATTGACAGCATGTATCTTTATAAAATGCCAGACAGTACAAGGATACTGGACAGCGCAATTTTACTGGCAAGCCAGGCGGCGGAGCAAAGTTTGCGGATTGGCTTCAGAAGGGGCAGGGTTGACGCAACATTTCTCCTCGCAAATGCCTATGCAGAGAAGAACGATTTTGCTTCTGCCATCAAAATCGCTAATGCTGCTGCGGGTGTAGACCAGATACATATGTTCATCATGATTGGAGAGAGGTATGTATTTAAACCCGGTGAGCTTCCTGCAAACCTCGATAAAGCGTATCCCTTTATTATCGCTGCAATAGATCGCAGCAGGAAAGCCAATCTGAGTATGTGGTATGACAGGGGAGTGTGCCTGCTGGGTAAGTATTACTTTGCCCGGGGGCACTTTAACAATGGAAAGGACTGTTTTATTCACCTAATCAATAAATATCATCGCAGGGGAGATTATAGACAGGAAGCCAACTGGTGGTCAGAGCTTGGCCGTTATTATCCAGACCGCGAAAACACCTACCTGGAAAAAGAAAAAAGCATGAACAAAGCTCTTGAGATTTACAGGATTTTAAAAGATAAGCCAGGAGAGGCAGAAACGTTGGAACAACTGGCCTATCTTTTTCAGGCACATGGTAAATTATTGATGGCAGAATCTTATCTGTTGAAATCCACAGTCATGAGAAAAGCCCTGGGTAGAAAGCACTTTTATGAACAGTATTCCGCTCTTGCACACATCTATAATATCAGGGGAGATTACAATAAGACCTTGTACTATGCACTCGCCGCAGTCAACAATATTGAAGCCATAGGCGAAAAGTACATGACGGGTGTAATATACGCCCAGCTTGCGGACACTTACCGGTCATTGGGAGAGACCGATAAGAGCTTGCGCTGGTATTATCTGGCGATGGAAAATCTGGTCGGATACCGCATGCAATACCGCTACCCCATAAGTGGCAGAATAGTGCAGGCACTCATTAAGAAAGGTAGGTATAATCAGGCGTTGTTATATATACAAGGCTTCAGTAAAACCAATCCTACACCGCGCTTAGTTGATAGGGAAATCCTGGCTTCAAGTCTGGGAGATTGTTACCGGGCATTAAAGAGACACGAATTGGCAGAGTACTACTATAAACAAATGATAGCCTATGATAATAAAGTAAGGGAACACTTTAATTTGCAGCTTTCGGTTGACGGTGTAGAAAATATGATAATCGGATCAGAGGCATATTATAGCATTGGCAGTTTTTACGTTGACATGGGTATGTTTACAATTGGCCAGACTTACCTTTTAAACGCACTAAATATCACCCAATATCCGCCGTCACTATCCAGAAAAAAGGATATTCACCTGCTTCTTTTTCGTACGGATTCTGCACAGGGCAGGTTGCATTCTGCCATAAGGCATTATGAAATACACAAAGCTTTAAACGACTCGTTGTTTAGCATCGAAAAAATTAAGCAGATTGAAAACCTGCTGATAAAGTATGAAATAGCACGAAAGGAAAAAGACCTTAATGTTTTAAAGGCAAGGGAACAGTTACAAGCAAAAGAGATACAGCAATCGCGACAGGCCAAGCGGTTTACCTATGTATTGATTGTTAGCCTGATTGTTTTAATAGCTGTGGGATTCAGCAGGTATAAACTCAAGCTCAGAAGCAACAGGCTCCTGCAGATAAAGCAGGCAGAGATCAACGAGGCAAATGCAATCTTAAAGCATATTCTTGGAGAGAAAGATCAGCTTATAGTGGAAAAGGATACACTATTGGATGAAAAGGCCTGGTTGTTAAAAGAGATCCACCACAGGGTAAAAAACAACCTGCAGATTGTAATCAGCCTGTTAAATACACAATCAAAGTTTTTAGAAAGTAAAGAAGCCAAGGATGCCATCCAGGAAAGTACACACAGGATGCATGCCATGTCAATGATCCATCAGAAACTATATCATTCAGATGGTACCACTCTTGTTAATATGCAGATTTATATCACCGAGTTCACTGAATATCTAAAAACCAGTTTCAGGGACAGTGGCCGTTTTCATATCGAGCTGAATCTTGATAAAATTCATGTAGATATCTCGCAGGCGCTTCCTGTCGGACTTATTTTAAACGAGATCATTACAAACGCCTTTAAATACGCCTTTCCGGATTGCGATAACGGAAGGGTTCTGATCTCCATGAAAAAGAAAAATGACAACGACGTTGAACTGGAAGTGAGCGACAATGGTAAAGGTTTTCCTGAAGGACTCAACCTTGATGCCAATGGATCTATGGGTATAAGGCTGATGAAGGGACTTGCCAGGCAGATAGGAGAGGCTTTGGTTATAGAAAATCATAACGGGGTGTTGTACCGGATCAATTTCAGGATAATTGATAAAAAGGCACCGGCAACCACAAACAGGGAGGTGACGTTATGAACAGGCGGATACTTATCATCGAAGACGAATTTATTGTTGCGGACGATTTACAACTAACTTTGGAACAGGCAAAATATAAAGTATGCGGGATTGCGGGCTCTGCAGAGGAGGCCAGGGAAATTATTGAAGCAGAACGGCCCGGACTTGTACTTTTGGATATCCACCTAAAAGGAAATGAAAATGGTATACAATTGGGGCATGAACTGAGAGAGAAAAATATAGCTTTTATATATGTTTCCGCAAATTCCAACTGGAAGGTGTTTGAACAGGCGAAGTCAACGCAACCTTATGGTTTTTTGATTAAGCCCTTTCGCGAAAAAGATCTATTTATAACTATTGAGGTTGCCTTTTACCTGCATGCAAATACTTTTGACGCGAAATGGAAAAGAGAAGAGCAACTTCGTGACGAACTGTACCGGATTGCCTGCGGTAAGCATTCATGGCATCAAAAGCTCGTTTCGCTGGCGGCAACCCTGCAAAAGTATATAGCTTTCGACGGTCTAACAGGTAAGTTCAAAAAAAATACTGACCAGCACAGACGCGGTTTTGGATTGCACCGGAAAGCTTTTGATATGTATGAATTTGTAGGACTGACAGAACTTTCTGCTGCCACCAATCTGCCGCTAAGCGAAATCTGTTATTTACTTGATGAAAGCCCAGACGAGGAGATAATGAAGGTTCATAACAGCGAAAAATTTAAAGAGATGCTGAAAACCAATCCATTAAAAGCAGTCGCCGCAAAAGCGTTTAATTTTTCCTCCAGTCTCACCTTTCCAATTCTAGGTTACTACGATTATGAATTTTCCATCACTTTTTTTTCAATCGAACCAGAAGGTTACCATACAGGTCAGATTGAATGGATTTCAGAATTAGAAAAGCCTATTGCGGCTGTGCTTGCAAGTGTGACGGAAGATCAGGATAGTAAACAAAATTCAGCTGGCCCGGATCGTCTAAGGATAGAAAATTCAGTTTCTAAACGGGTGTTTTTAGATTTGATCGGAAACAGTTCTTCATTTCTTCACGTGATGGATTTGGTGGCTAGAATTGCACCATTGGAGACATCAGTTTTATTATTTGGCGAGGCCGGTACTGGAAAAGACAGGATAGCTAACTGTATTTGCCGGTTATCCAAAAGGGAGAATAAGCCTTTTCTCAAGGTCAACTGCACAGGACATTCTTCATCGGTTTTGCTGCGCCAATTATTTGGACAAGAATATACTGAGCCAGGTGGTGCCTCTGGAACATTGCCAGGAATATTTGAACTTGCAAGCGGTGGAACAATTTATCTGGATGAAATTGATGCGATGCCTCCAGACGTACAACACAAATTACTGCTCTTGCTACAGGAAAAAACCATTACACGTGTGGGTGGAAAAGTTAACATAGCAGTAGATGTAAGAATTATAGCGTCCGCAAGTCCCAGGCTCGAGGCAAATCTTGCTGAAGGCCGCTTTCGCCTCGATCTGTATTACCGGCTAAGTGTTTTTACGGTAGAATTGCCGCCGCTTCGCGACAGGAAAGGTGACATTAAAGCCTTTACAAACTACTTTGCTGGATTATATGCCGCCAATATGAACATGCAGGTCCCGGTTATCAGTGCTGAAATGTTCCGTCAGTTGCAGCAGTACCATTGGCCTGGTAATATAATTGAACTGGAAAATATCATTTCAGCCGCTATATTGCGCTGCCAGGGGAAAAAAGAAATCTACTTCGATCTGCCTCCAGGTCTGTAGCTGAGCCACCAAATCTACATCAAAAACAGTTTATTATACATCGGTCCGTATATTCTTAGCGCTTAATTTTACATACAAATCAAAGCAGTATGGAACGCATCAATATTAGTAAAGTGAATCCTGAAGGGTACAAGTCATTTTTTCCTTTGGAAAGGTATATCTCAATATCAGGTCTAAATCACAATCACCTCCACCTGTTAAAAATAAGGGCGTCGCAGGTGAACGGCTGTGCATTTTGTATAAATATGCATATAAAAGAAGCCCGGGCCGAAGGAGAAACGGATACCAGGATTTTTCTTTTGCAGGAGTGGAGAGAAGTTGACCTGTTTAATGAGGAGGAGAAGGCATTATTGGCACTGACCGAAGAAATAACATTGATAAATGAAAGAGTGTCGGATGGAACCTATGAAAATGCCCTACGGTTATTTGGCGAAGAGTATTTATCTAAACTGATTATCGCTATTGTTGTGATCAACGCCTGGAACCGTATCGGAATAGCCACTTTGCTGAAACCTGTTTACTGACAAGTCAACAAAAATAGACGCGGATTTATCCAAAACATGTTCGCATTAGGCGTCGGCTGTCAACATGCCGGCGCCATTTTTATATGCGGAAAAACTTAGTCCGGCAGTATTTTTAAACAGCTTACTGAAATGTGACATGTCATTAAATCCCAGATCATATGCAATCCGCTTCATACTGGTATCAGAGTACCGCGCCTGGCGCTTTGCCTCTATAATCACCCGTTGGCGGATATGATAGCCTACCGGATTACCTGTCATTTTTTTGATCACCTCGTTTAAGTAGTTTGGTGTGACTGCCAGTGCCTGTGCATAGTCCGCTACCATTTTTTTGCTGCGGAACTGCTCGTCCAGTAGGGACATAAAATTTTCCACAATTTGTTCTGTGCGGCTGCGGCGCTCTAATTCCTCAATGTCATCATGTTCCCTAGATAAGTAAATGAGAAATATCCTGAAATACCGTTTTAGGATTTCCATCTTGTAAAGGGAGTTACCTGAGTATTCCTTTACCATGCATGAAATTATTGTATGAAGATCGTCCAATAATTCAGTACCGATGATGATTGTCTCAGAGCGCTCAAGTACCTGTTGCGTATTGTAGTGTATCCATGCGTAATCTTTTTCAGTTAGTTCCATCAAGACCGGGCTGAAAAGAAGCATATATCCTACCGCATCTTCTGAAATATAAACACCTTTGAACTGCTCCAGGCGGGCAAATAAAAGTTTTGCTGAAGATAGATGTAATGTGCTATTTTCAACGCGGATACGAACATGGCCGTCAATTATCCATATCATCACAAATTTGTTCTTATTGCCGCATGATTTCTTGCCAAATGGGTTCTCCCTCACTGTCTTTAGTGTAAAGATTTCAAAAGACTGGGTATGCTGGTCGCCATTTGTTACGTCGGGCTTATTGATATTCGCTTTCATCTTCTCAATTTGGGTTTTGCCAAGTGCATAAACAGGAATTATGCCTTGTTGTTAACTAATTAAAAACCAGATATTTGATAAAGGTGTGTTATTATAGTGCGCTAAATATCGAAGATGTCGAACAGAAAGACACGATATATCGTTCCTAGGTCTGAATCTGCAATTAAAAAAAAAATTAATAACATCAAATAAGTAATTTATACATTGGATTTTAACGATTTACAAGGTAAATTTATACTATAAATATGTTGATCGGACCAGTCAATGCCGTCTTATTAAATTGATGATTGATTTAAATTATCCTTTTATGTCCAAAAAAATCCTGATAGTGGAAGATGAGTCAGTAATCGCATTCGATTTGGAATTGATATTATGCAAGGCCAGGTATGAGGTATGTGGAATAGCTGATTCCGTTCATGAGGCACTCGGACTAATTGAGCACAGCCGCCCTGATATGGTATTACTGGATATTCAACTCAAAGGTTCTTTGACGGGGATTGACCTTGCAAGAAACCTGACCAAAAGTAATATTCCGTTTGTATACTTATCCGCCTACTTTCATACAGAGATTTTGGAGCTGGCCAAAACAACCGAAGCCTATGGATTTTTGGTCAAGCCATTCAGGGAGGAAGACCTGTTGATTGCACTTGATGTGGCGTTCTACCGTGCTCAAAACAGCTGGGAATCGTCAATCAGACAAGAACAATCTTTTGAACAGCAGGTTTCTGAGATTACGGGCAGCCAGGCTAGTCCTGAGCTTAAAAGCCTGCAGCTATTGAGCAGTATACAGCCCCATATTCCATTTGATTTTGTGGCTTTAACCTTCAAAACCGACCGGGGCGCGGCTCTGGGTGAAGCCTCCTACTTAAGGGTTGGTTTAAATGAATATCAAATGATTGGCAAGCAGGAATTTCTGAGCGTAAACAGGCTCACCGAAGACAGGCTGACAGCGTTACTGGAAACTGGCCCATTTTTTTGCCAGTCCGATTTTGTAAATTATAGCGAAATTCATAGTAAACTTAGCGCTTATCCGATTCTCAAAATAATAACGGATACCTTTAAACTGAAATCATTCCTCACACAAAGTCTGCTAACCACAAATGGCGATGTATTTTCAGTCACCTTTTTTAGCAGGAAAGCCGAAGGCTACAGTGAGAAAAACATGAATTTTATCAAAAGGGTACAGCAAACTTTAACAATTGCTATTGAACAAGCATTCTTTGGAAATTTTTCAGCAAAAGAGATACCATCACCTGCTGCTCAGGACGGTTTAAACATGAACCCTGAACGTCATGTCTTTGATGGGATTATCGGTACTACTCACCAGATGCTTAGGATGCAGGATTTGGTTAGTTTAGTGGCACCTCTAGATACTTCCGTTCTTATTTTGGGTGAAAGTGGGACTGGAAAGGAAAGAATTGCTAAAAGTATCCATGAACTATCTCCAAGGCACAAAAAACAGATGGTGATTGTAAACTGCGCATCACTTCCGGCAAACCTGGTAGAGTCTGAACTGTTCGGACATGAAAAAGGCGCGTTTACCGGTGCTTTTGAAAAACGCATCGGTAAGTTTGAACTGGCAGACAATGGTACAATCTTTCTTGACGAGATAGGGGAGTTGACCATGGAACTGCAAATGAAGTTATTGAGGGTGCTGCAGGAGCAGGAGATTGAACGCATAGGTGGCAGAAACACCATCAAAGTTAATCTTAGAATCATTGCCGCAACAAATAAGAACTTACAGAAAGAAGTTGAGGAAGGGAGGTTCAGGCTGGACTTATTTTACCGGCTGTATGTATTTCCGATAACCATCCCGCCCCTTAGAGAACGCAGGGATGATATTGTGCTATTGGCCAAACATTTTGTCAGGCATTTTTCCAGAAAAAACGGTAAAATTATTTCAGGGTTGTCTAATGCCGTTATCGAAAAGCTGACAAATTATGGCTGGCCGGGCAACGTACGTGAGCTGGAACACTTAATAGAACGTAGCATGCTGATGGCCACGGGAACAACCATTGAACAGATCAATCTTCCTGGAGAGGATACGGCATCTTTTGCTTCGGATTTTGCCACAAGCCCGTTAAAGACAATTGATGAAAATTCACGCGACTATATTATTTCTGTACTAAAAAAGTGTAAAGGAAAAATAAGTGGCAATGGAGGTGCTGCGGAACTTCTGGAATTGCAGGCAAATACCCTTCATTCCAAACTTAAACGCCTCCAGATAGCAAGAGAAGACTATGAAATCTAGGGCCTCTAAACTTGAAGAGGAAAAGATGCTTTTAATAAATTTTGCCAGGGGCATAAACGCCTGTGTTGACAAAGGTCAGTGCATCGATTTGATTGACAGGGTTTTTTCAACAGTTGTTTGCTTTGAAGCGCTGACGGTTTGGCTAACAGATTATAACGGTTCTTCAGCAAGTCTGTTTCTCTACACATTGCACCGGGAAATGCTCAGTTATTTCGGCAATGATGAACATCGTCTTCATCAACTGGCCCCGGGTGGTAAGGGATTGAAATCGGCAATACTTCGCAAGCTTAAGATTAATCGGATATTGTCTTTTCCTCTTGGTAGTCAAAACAGACCCGCTGGAGTTTTACTTCTTTACCAGCAGGAAGAAACACCTGAAAATAGTTCTGATACCCTGCTATTGATTGAAGCGCTTAATGCCATTATTTCCCTGGCCCTGATCAATAGTATTGCGTATGCGAACATTGGTCCCCGGCAAAATCTCCATCTTAACGAAGAAATTGCTTCTTATAACGGTGAAATGGTGGGCACTAGCCCTTCTTTTCAGCAAATCGGTTACCTGATTGCTAAAGTAGCACCTTCGGATACTACCGTGCTGATTACTGGTGAAACAGGCACGGGCAAAGAGCTTACCGCACGGGCAATTCATGAGTCATCCAAAAGGGCCGGGCAGGTGATGATTAAGGTCAATTGTGCCGCTATTCCTGCAAATCTGCTGGAAAGCGAGTTGTTTGGGCATGAGAAGGGTAGCTTTACCGGCGCCAACGAACGCATTATAGGAAAGTTTGAACTGGCTAAACAGGGCACCCTGTTTCTAGACGAGATTGGAGATCTTAGTCTGGAGCTTCAGGCCAAGCTGTTGCGGGTTTTGCAGGAGAAGGAGTTTCAGCGAATTGGTGGCTCCGAAATAATTAAAACGGATGTACGTGTGATCTCCGCAACAAATCGCAATCTGCAAATTGAAGTAAAGGAGGCGCGCTTTCGAAGTGATCTTTTTTACCGGTTAAATGTATTCCCTATACATTTGCCGCCTCTTAGAGAAAGAAAAGCTGATATCCCTAATCTTGTGAATCACTTTATTCAAAAACTCTCCACAAAATTGGGTAACAAGATATGCGGTATCGCCCCATCAGTTTTGGCGGACCTGCTAGCTTATCCCTGGCCCGGTAACATCCGTGAGCTTGAACATGTGATGGAAAGAAGTATGTTGATGGCACATGGTGATACCATTACTGATGTGTTTCTCCCTGACACGGTTGAGGACGTTCAAAGTACAGAAAAAAGCGTTTATAAATTGAGGTCTTTTGCTGAAAATGAGAGGAACTATATTATGTATGTTCTTCAAGTTTGTTCGGGGAAAATAAATGGCCCGGGCGGTGCCGCATCGGTGTTAGGGGTTCCTGCAAGCACATTACATTCAAAAATCAAAAAATATAAAATACCAAAACTTCACTTAAAACCTTAACTGGTGCTTAGCTGAAAACTTCCTTTCAACCATCATTCATAAGGAAGAACTGTTTTACTTCATTTCGTATTTCATGAGATTCATTTATGAAATATCAACTCTCAGTACTTTTGTAAGTTGTGTAACATGTTGATATATATGTTTTTATGTGCTATGGCATTATTCTGGCAAGATGTTTTAAAATTCACCTTTATAACATGACGGATATGAAAAATATACAGAGTTACGCGCAGCTTTTCTTAAGACTTTCACTGGGAACAGGTTTTTTATTGCCTGCTGCTGACCGCTTTGGATGGCTCGGACCTTCAGGTCAGTCCAACGTAGACTGGGGCAATTGGGATAAGTTTATTACTTACACTCACATTTTAATGCCCTATCTGGACCTGGCGGCCACCAACGTTATGGGCGTAATCGCTACCATGGCAGAAATTCTTTTTGGCTTGCTATTGCTGGTTGGATATTGTACCCGCTATGCGGCGATAGGAAGTTTTGCCCTGACGTTAAGCTTTGCATTGTGCATGGCAATTTTCATGGGATTTAAAGCGCCTTTTAATTATTCTGTATATACTGACAGTGCTGCCAGTTTGGTACTGGCTACTTTTGGTATGTACAGATGGAGCCTGGATCATTTTCTGAATAAAAAAAACGGGACATACCAGTCTCTATCCTTCAAAAACTATTGAAATTCATCCTAAAAAATGTATTATGAAACTTATATCAAACAAATACTTAGCTATAATAACGCTTATATTTTTATCCATTGGCAGTTTATTGGCGCAAACAGTGCAAAAGAGTGATGATTACATTGCAACGAAGCATTCCATTATTTTAAGAAAAAATTTAGCCGGCAAAGGGTTCGCAAAAAAAGCGGTGGAGATGATGGTCGTTGATTTCCCACCAATGAGCAAATCCCCGTCACATCGTCATCCTTGCCCAACATTCGGTTACGTCATCTCCGGAGAGATCGTTTCAGTGTTTGAAGGAAAAACATATTACTACAAAGCCGGGGAATCATTTTATGAAACCCCTAATGGCCTGCATAGCGATGCGCGCAATGACAGTAAAAATATACCAGCAAAACTGTTAGTATTCTATGTTAAGGATACTGACAAGCCAACATTTGTACCTACAACACCTTAATTTTTAAGGTTGATGGCAATGCGGGGGTCCTTGCGGAAATCCTGTTAATAGCAACATATAATGAACCAATTCTATAACGTTATGAAGAGAGCAAAATATTCTGGAGCAGTTCTTAAGAATTATCTGAGAGATGACCATTTGAGTCCTGAAGTGAAATTTTTTCTAAATGGATTAAGCGCGGGCGGATGCGGCGTGGAATGCTTGCCATTCAAAGATGCAAGGCAGGTATTAGTTAATGCGCAGACCTTGTCAAAGGTAGACTATTCTGGTATTTCAGAGTCGGAAAGATACATTAAAAGCGAAGGCTGCTGTGTAAAAATTACTATAGTTCGCCCTAAAGAAATAGCGGGGTTATTACCGGTATTTGTCTTTATACATGGTGGTGGTTGGGTGCTGGGCGGTTACCGGGCACATAGACGGTTGGTGAGAGATATAGTTGTACATTCTGGTACAGTCGGCGTATTCGTAAATTATTCCCCCACTTTGGATTCTACTTATCCACAGGCTATTTCAGAAATATACGCAGTAACCAAATGGATTTCTGAAAACGGGACTGAAATTGAGGTTGACGGTAAGCGGCTGGCAATAGTTGGAAATAGTGTGGGTGGAAATATGACAGCAGTTACCTGTTTAATGGCTAAAGAGCTAAAAGGACCTGCAATAAAGACAGCTGTGATGATGTGGCCAATTGTAGATGCTGATTTTACAACAGAGGCTTATAAACGATTTGGATATGACCGTTTTCTTGCAACTCCATTAATGTCATGGATGTACGAAATGTATATTTCGGATATTTATAAAAGGAAGGAGATTTTCGCTTTCCCTTTGAGGGCAAGTGTAGAACAATTGCAAGGGTTGCCACCTACGCTTATACAAGTTGCTGAAAATGATGTCTTAAGAGATGAAGGTGAAGCTTATGGTAGAAAATTACTTGAAGCAGGGGTTAAAGCTACCACAGTGAGATACAATGGTGTAATTCACGATTTTGGTTTAATGAATGACCTTGCCGAAACATCGCAGACAGTAGACCTTATCCTGCATGCATCTGCACAGCTAACAAAATATTTTTGAATTTCGATTTGATATACCGCACAAACCTTCCGACGATATTAAATGTATTTTGGCAATGGCTATAATAATTTGATTCCGACGCCCGGATTATTATATTTGTCCTGTGCGCAAGCTTCTTGTTTTTTTCATGCTTCCTATATTTATTTTTAACACATCTATTAGTGAAGTGGCAAAAATACCCCAGATATTTCTGCATTTTAACCAGCACAGGATACTGAATCCTGATATTGGCTTTCTCACTTTTGTGGATATGCACTATTTTGGACATGATCTGAAAGACAATGACGCTACTGAAGACAGCAAGCTTCCTTTTAAGAATATAAGCGGACATTTTCATTTTTCAACAGCAGTACCCGCTGAGAAGTTGTTAGCAATAAAAGCAGTGAGTTTTGATCTCTTTATTGGGCAAAGCTTTACTTACTCTTATTTTCATAACAATCCAACCTTTGGCAGTCTTTTCAAACCGCCAATTTCCCTGATATAGTTCTAAATATTAGTTCAATTATTGAAGACCAAAACGCGTTGCCGTAGTCCATCGCGACCTGCAAAACATACGTTTTTACAGCACTATATTATTTTGAAATTATGAGAGAAAAAAGATTTAACCTTGCCAGTAGAGTAATTCACTGGGCAATGGCATTTGCAATTTTGTTCTTACTGCTTACCGTTTTTCTCCGCCTGGGGTGGATGAATAAGGATCATTTTGGCAGTATCGTTCAGGAGAGTTTAAAAATTAACGGTATTAATATTTCATCTGCGGATGCATCGGCTATCGGCAAGAACCTGCGTAAACCGATGTGGAATTATCATGTCCTTACGGGATATGTTCTGGTAGGATTATACCTGATTCGTGCAGCCATTACTTTTTATCAGGGAATAGGTTTTAAAAGTCCATTTGCACACGATGCATTAGGGAAAGACAAGTTTAAGGCGTGGGCATATATCATCTTTTATGTATTATTTGCAATCTCATTGTCTACCGGATTTATGATAGTAAACGGTCCAAAAAATTATAAAGAAATAATGGAAGTTGTGCATGTTAAATCACTTTATTATGTGGTCACTTTCATTATTCTACATGTTGGAGGTGTCTTGCTTGCTGATAAGGGAGCAGAGAAGGGAATAGTGTCAAAAATCATTAGCGGAGATAAAGGTTTTAAGGTTTAATAACAATTTATTTTTGATGGAAATCTTAAAAAGAAGTGCTTCTGCCGAGGCAATCCGCACTACGCAGTTGGGAATTATAATAAGTATTATAGTGATTTTTGTAAAAGGGATAGCTGGCCATCTTGGTCAATCCTACGCACTGATTGCTGATGCTACAGAGTCTGGTGCGGATGTGATTAGTTCAGGATTGTTATGGGTAGCGCTGAAATATGCACAGCGACCAGCTGATAAAGGTCATCCTTACGGCCATGGAAAAGCTGAGCCAATTGCAGCAATTTTGATAGGATGTTTTCTTCTGGCCGCTGCAAGCTGGATTGCCTATCATGCAGCAGAATTAATCGGTACACCTCATGAGCTTCCGAAAGCATATACTCTCTATGTGCTGCTGGTTGTAATTGCTACCAAAGAAATACTTTTTCGGTATGTCAGGCGTATTGGTAAAAATATAAATAGTCAGGCGGTTGTTGCAGATGCTTATCACCATAGAAGTGACGCTATCACTTCTATAGCTGCGTTTTTCGGGATATGCATCGCGCTTATGATGGGGAAAGGATATGAAGGAAGTGATGACTGGGCCGCATTAATTGCCTGCCTATTTATCATTTACAATGCTTTTAATATTGTACGTCCGGCATTTGAGGAGATAATGGATAAAGCACCTACAGATGAATTAATTGCACAAATAAGTGCAATTGCATCAAAACATAAACAGGTT
>Ga0247815_10000235_pt1 | contig 43928 bp, 78 predicted proteins | sample UWRJL194509B1_FD_181014 | JGI IMG/M metagenome (GOLD analysis project Ga0247815, IMG submission 181014) | Plant litter microbial communities from Arlington Agricultural Research Station in Wisconsin, United States - UWRJ-L194-509B-1 | ecosystem: Environmental > Terrestrial > Plant litter >...
TTGTCTTGTTAAATTAACAGGAGTTTCTATAAAATCGTCGTTATAATCTTGATCACACATTATATTAATTTATTAATTTTGTTAAATATAAACTGTATACTATTACTATTCAAATAATTACTAAAGTTTATACTATTAAACTTATCTTGTTCCCAAGAATTTATTACTAGGATATATAAATATAGTTCTTTGTATACTTCAGAATCATAATTTAATCCATATCTCTTGCTATTATAATACTCCATAATCTTATCATAGACTAGTTTATTAAATCTAGTTTTAGAAGTATTAAATTCATCTAGTGTAAGTGTACTCATTATTATATGCAATTAACGTATTTAGCTGCCTTGTAAGCGCTTTTAATTAGTTTGTTGGCTTCTATATAGTCTCCACTATTATAAGCGTACTGAGAGGCCCATTTAAAGATTTCTATATCTAATAATAGATCTTTAGTCTTAGAGTTACAATCACAACTATTATGAGCTAGTTTACCTACTAAATTATATAAGTAAGTCTTAGTTCCCATATCAATTATAATTTTAGTATTAGCTCTATATAAAGCTGTAAAACTATTAGCTGTTACTAGTATCTCTTGTACTAAATGAAGTATTGTACCTCCATTAGTAGTTTTAGTTTTATCTATATCATATATAGTATCTCCAATTAATATACTATCATATTGTAAATAACTATCTAAGTTAGATCCTAATATAAAAGGAGTTCCTATAGCTGCTATAATACCAGTCTTAATATTAGTAGTTAGACTATACATATTAATATTTAATACACCATCTTCAAAAGGAGTGTATATTGTAGATAATCCTAATGATCTAGCACTAACTTCAAATTCTGTACCTGCTGTTAATTGATTAATAGTAGGAGTAAGAATATACTCTGGATGAGCTATATCAGATACTCTACTAAAAGTTTGTTTATATACTTTATTGCTGTCAAATTCAGATATTGTTAATATTACTTTACTTATATCTCCAATAGAAGTATTAGGAAAATTATAACCAGTACTATTATTAATACTATAAGCTCCTGTAGAATCTTTTAGTTTAATAATAGCTCCTGTTTTATCTATTGATACAAATTCTAATTTAGTTTCTAATGCCATTATTTATATTATGTTATAGAGCGTTAGCTACGATTTTTATTTTCATTGCCGCAGGGTTAATTGCAGCAGCAGTCAGATTTGTTGCTCTCATAGTAACCACTCCGTCAGTAGCGCAATACGCTTGAAATATTAAACCTGTTACAGGCACATTTGTAATCTCTATATCCGCACCGATTTTAACACTTGGCATTGTAACGGTAATTTCCTGTATTCCTCCAGCGGCAACCTCTGGAAAATCGAACGTGGGATTTCTAACTACGCGTCCTTGAATACCTAAGGCAATAGGATAAACTAAGTACGCATGCCCCGCTGTGCTTAAGTGAAGGTTATCATTTTGCAGAAACAAAGGTATAAGTTCAGATAAAGCACCTGTAGCGGTTGCGTCTAACATGTAATTATAAATATCAACCAATACTACTGATCTGCTATTAGCAACGGTAGCGCAAGCATCAACATAAGCTTGTTGTTTTACTTTAGATGCGCCAGAAGCATCCCCAGGAGGAGACACTATTACAACTTTATTGCCTTCGGCTTTAAATACGGAAACTATAACTCCATACTTATTGATAAAATCAGAAATAACGGTCGTATTTCCATCTGTAGTAAGGTCACCAATATTCCTATCATTAGTGCCTGGCATCATTACATGGATATTCCTTTTTGTTTTAGTTATATCCCTGTACCCCGTAAACAATCCTATTGCGCTCAGCGTAGGCGTGTCTTGCCTTAATTGGCTACCACTAGACCCTAAATTCTCAACTCTAAATCCTATAGCCTTACCTACCTGGCTTGATGTTATATCAGAAGGATTGGTAATACCCTTCCCCGCAGTATTAGAATCACCTTCAAACGTGACTTTACCACCAACAGTGGATACGCGTCCTATTGCTTCTTCATATGCTTTAAGCGCATTTGATACAGCTTTAATTTGAACATCTGTTAAATACTCCCCTACAAAATAAGATCCCAACGATGTTTTTGAATAAACAGGAGCACCATTAAACGTACCCCTAAAAAGCTTAAGTTCAGAATTCAACGTAGCCGCTATTGTGGTCGTATTTCCATAAAGCTTATATCCGTTTATGAAAAATCCATAAATATTAGAACCGTAAGAGGCTGATATGAATTCAACACCACCGCCAAATACAGCCGCGCCAGCAGACCCTATACCGAATGATTTATCTTGTAAAGATAATGCAGACGCACCAGAGGCGGGACTGTCTGAAAATATAGCAGCAGGAGAATTCGTAGTTTGCTCATCTAAAACCATGATCCCAAAAGAGAAATTCGTGTTCGATAAACCTTCTGCAGTTGGTATTAGGCCTGTATCTAATGATTTACCTGAATTAGAAGTTAAACTAAAACCTTTGTCTTGTGTAAAATCAGCCTCAACAAAACCAGTGTTAGTCATTTGACCTACCACATGAACCAATGCAGATGCTAAATTAATTCCAGACGCAAAAGAAAGGCGTTTCAGTTTGGTATATGCGCCAACTCTTTTTATTTCTGTTATCGCTTTGTCTACTTGGCTAAGCGTAAAAAAATCAATACCACCTCCTGAAACCGCTTTTATTTTATATAAGTAATCTAAAGTTTCTGGTTGAAGAGATCCTGTTAAAACAGAGGCTTGTGAATTACCTGTAATATTAGCTATTTTCTCTGTATCTGTACTAAATCTATGAGTACTGTCCTCAACTATAGTAGTAGCTGCTTGAGTACCTGTATGATTAGCTCTATTCTTTAAATTAGCATCTGTATCATTTAAAGTAGCTCCAGTAGCTATACCAGCTAACTTAGATCCTTCTATATTAGTAATTAATCTAGATCCTGCTACTAAAGGTACAGCATTACCAGCTAAAGTTTGAGCACTATTAGCAGTAGATAAAGCAGTATTAGCTATTGTCTCTACAGAATCAATATTAGTCTGAGCTAAGTCTGCTGTATCTTGAGCTGTACTAGCTAATGATTGTACTTCTAAGAAGTTATTATCTACTTCTGTAGGAGTTAAGTTTGATCCTTTTACTGATCTTATAGTAATTGCCATTTGATTATTTAAATTAGTTTACATAACCTTCCATAACATAATCATTTGCATAATTATTTATATTAGGTTGAGGAGGAGTTGTACCATTTTCTAAAGCTATTACTCTTAGTAGTAAAGCATTAATTTGATCTTGTAGATCATTAGTAATTGCTGGATCAGGTTGACCTTTTAATGATAGTAGCCAAGCAGTTTCTGTTCCTTGGAATCCATTCTGCCTAGCTATTTCATATGCACTTTTACCTTCTAATAATAGATTTATGTTTCTAATATTACTACTAGTAGTATTTCTGTAATCACAATTACAATTATGTTCTCTACATAGTCTACACATTTTTTATTATTTTTACAAATATACTATTTATATTTATTATTTCCAAATTTAAATACCTAAACAAGGAATTAGTACTCCACTTTGTATAGAGTAAGTTTGGTATACTCCATTTCTCAGTACTGATAAAATTAGAGTAACACTTATATTTAATGTTAGTAGAGATATACTACAAGAACTAGAGTATACATTACCTAAAGTAGTTTCCTGTTTAATAATGTTACCACTAGAATCTCTAAATATCCATACTTTAGATCTTACTGAAGCTTCAGATACATCATCTGTATTATCAAGATAATTAGAAAAGTCTGTAGCTACTAATGTAGCACATAAGCCTATTGTAGAATAACTTAGATTTGGGGAGAAATTTGCCATTTGTATTTATTTAATTTATTATTGTTTAATGATGAGCCAGTCAATTGTTATATTTAACGTACCTACTATTGGTACTGTAGCAAAATTAACTGTAAAACTAGTAGAGTTAATATTACTTACCCAACTAACAACAGCTGCTGCAACTGTTCTAGGTTGAATATAAACTTGCAAAGGAGTAAAAGGTAAATTATGAGGTACTACATAAGCAGTTTGTAATGTAACAGAGCTAAAAGTAGAACTACCTTTAACTGTATTAGAATTAGGTAATCTCTTCCATCTACCTGTAGCACTATTAGTAGCTTTGATAATTGTAAATCCATTATCAGCTCCAGTTTCAGAATCACTCCACATATAGTTACCACCATTAGAATCATCAAAAGCTGTTAATCCTAATACTGATACTTGAGCTTTATTTTCTCCAGTAGAATTTCTTAAATCTGCTACAGTATCAAAACTTGTACTTCCTAAAGATTGAGCCATTTGTTATTATTTTATAATTATAGAAAAAGATAAATTGTTAGTACCTGTTACTGGAGCTACTGTATAAAATATATTAACGTTAGTAGCATCTATTGTAGAGTATGAAACTCCTGCACTAGCAGCATTATTAGGGTCTACAGAGACAGCATTTGCAGTAGTAATACCAGTAATACCGTGGGGTATACTAAAGCTTAGAGCAGCTCCTGTACCTGATGCTGTTTTAATTAACATTTTAGGTGCAAATGCTGTAGTAGCTAATTGTGTAGTATTATCTGTAGCAGCAGCTGTAGGAGCTAAAGGCACTCCTGTAAAAGTAGGAGAAGCTAAGTTAGCCTTTAAGTTTAACGCTGTTTGCTGAGCTGTAGAGACAGGTTTATTAGCATCTGTAGTATTAGTTACGTTAGCTAATCCTACGTCAGCAGAAGTAAGTGTAACAGCTCCTGTTCTAGTATTTACAGAAGTTACAGAAGTACCAGTTATTCCTCCTAGTACCGCTAAACTATTAAAAGGAGTAGCCCCATCACCTATTCTAAATTCCTGAGTATTTTCATATACTTCTATAATTGTGTTATCAGGGAATATAGTATTATTAGCTGCTGCATCTGCCCTAGATACTTTTATAACTTTATAATTTGTTTCTAAAGGATTCATTTATTTTTATATTAAAAAGGAGCAACTAGTATTTCTACAAAGTTACTCCTTCTATTAATTAATTAGTTAATTATACTTAAGCTACATCACCTGAAAGTGCTAACCTTGCAAAGATTGCAAATAAACCTGCACTAGCTCCTGCTGTTACTGCTACAATAGTTGTAATAGGTGCATGTTTTTCACCTTCAACTACAACATTAGTATCATGTCTGTTATCTGATTCAATAACTGCTACATCATAAGTACCTCCTGCTGTTAATTGAGAAATTACTGGATTTGCAGGGAATAAAGTCCTATTAGTATTACCTTTATAACCTTGACTCAATTGTTCTAACCTTACTAATTGTGTATATTGACCTTGACCAAATGAAGGAGCAGTAGTTGCTACTATTGTACCAAAAGCTTGAGGGAATCCAATTGGATAAGTTGTAGGATCAATAACTGATGCAAATACATCAAATACATTTTGCTGTTCAGTTTCATTCAACCTATCAGCAGATACAGGTTTAGCTGTAAGTACTAAAGTAGTTGTTCCTGAAGCTGTAACACTAGATGCTTGATCTGCATTAATCTGAGCTACAAACTTAGCTACTAGAGTAGTTGCTGTTTCACCAGTCACTGCTACTACAGTATAAGTCCTTTTATTTTGCCTAGCTTGAAGAATCTCTTTATCTGATTTAAGAATCACTGATACTGTATATTCCTGACCTGCTACAATTGTACCTGGAGTAAGTGTTGTTACTTGTTCTACTCTAGCTGCATAAGCCTGAGTAAGGTAAGAAGTTATATCACCTACACGTATTTTATCTCCAAAGTCTTTTCCTACTGCAGTATTAACTACAATTTGAATTTTATCTTCTCTGTCTAAGGGCGTAGCCGCTACAACAGTTGATCCATCTTCTTTAATAACTAGATACCTTCCTACAGTTGTATCAGCTAAAGATGTCATAGTCACACCATTAGTTGCTTTAACTTTAAAAACTCTATTTGTTACCATTATTTTTTAATTGTTTAATTGTTTTTTAATTCGTTTAAATTTGTTTGATACCTTTGTGATTCTATATTTTCTAATACCATTGATACTGCAATATCTAAAATCTCTTGATGAGACTGCTCTGGGAGCTCACAACCAACATCGCTTGTTACTGTTGTATATTGTGAACCTAATTGTAATCTTAGAGGATCTTTAACGTAAGTTATATTAGTCTGAGTAATTAAGAAATTACCTAAGGTTTCATAAACTATTGTATTACCTATAAAATAATATAAAGGTTCTTCTGCGGTTGGTTTCCAAAAAGGATCTTTAATCATTTGATTAAGAAACTCCTCTTTAGTAAGGATACCTCCTACATTTTTAACACCACAAGTAGAACTCGTAGTACACCTATGCCGAACTAAATATAAATAATCATTTGGTAATGTAGTTACATAATTAGTTCCTGAAGTTACTGGTGTAATGGCTCCAGATGGTTTAACTATTGTCCTAAGATCCTCAATTCTCTTTTGGGTTTCTTCAAACCCTTTAGCTCTTGGATCTTTTGGATATAATCTTTCTTTTATAAATCGATCTTGAGCCTTATTAAGCCAGTAATCAATCTGCTCAGGTAACATATAAGGATATTCAAAATCTAAAGTTTTATCAACTTCTATATTAAAGTTATTATGAAAATCCTGTATAGTCATTATTTATTTCTTGTTTTATTTGATTTCTCCAATTGTGACATTAAGTCAATTCTTAAAGCTTGTCTATCTGCACTATCTAAGTAGGTAATAGCTGATTCTTCATCATGACCTATAAAGTCTTCTCCATAGTAATATGAAGATTTATTCTTTCTAAGAATTGCAGCATTAACTAAATTCTTTAAGAATACTTTAGAGTCTCTTTTTTTATCTTCAGCATGTTCTACAAATTTAGCTGGATCTGCTTCCATTAAACCATATAACCTTGCTTCTAAAATGTCTGCTGATACACTATCAGAGTTAACATAGTTTGGATATAACTTAAGTATATCTCTTTTATTATCTGTAGATAAAGCTGAAAATAACTTATTAGCTTTAATCTTAATTGTTGCTCTGTTATTAACTAACTCAGCTTCTTTATTTTCGTCTACAATATAATAATCTTTAATCCCAATCTCAGGATCTGTAATAGAATTAGCAACTCTATAATGACCTCCTGATAGAAATAAATAAGCTAATTCATTTTCTGCATTAGTGATATCCAATTCTTTAACTTTACTAGTCATAATAATTGAGTAATCATGCCAATATTGTGAATTAGGTCCTAAGTCTCTACCTAGTTCTTTTCCTAATCTAGTTGCATCTGCTTCAGATAGTCCTGTATATAATTTATATTTACTATCGTAGTATGGTGTTAAATAATCTTTAGTATTTTTATATCTTACGTTACCATTAAAGGATGTTTGTCCTTTCTTATCTACTAATTGTATTTTTACTATTTTGTTCATAAAATTTATAATGAAGAGGGGGTTAATTCCCCCTCTCTAAATATTTAATTATTAGGCTATTGCTAAAATCAATTCACCACAACTCATTGGATTTTGCAACATAATACCAGTTTCAGATAATGCATGTACTGCATAACCATCAAAGGTAGATGAACCCATTGTAGAGCTAGAGCTATTATGTCCTTGAGGTCCTGTTGAACCACCAGTATACCACATAACTGACTCACGATCTTTCTTAGCAACTTTCATGATGTTTGATTCACCATTATACATTCCATAATCAATAAAGGTTGCCCTATAAGATTCTACTGGACGACCAGTAACTGGGTGTAATTTCCTGTTGTGTGTTGGATCATCATAAAGAGGCTGATGTACTACAGTCATCTCAATACCATTAATACCTTTGTAAGTTAGGAATTGACCTCCTAGAGTTAAATTCTGACCTGAGCCAGTAACAAACTTAGAGTCAACTAATGTCCAACCTGCAATTGCTTGTTTCATAGCTTTATCAAATAAGTCCATGAAACCCCATCCTGCCATAGCAACAAATTTAGCATCACCATCACCTTTAACATTATAGGTTAGATCTAACATAAACTCACGAATAACATTCTCAGTTAAGTTAGTATAGAACCTTTTATTAGAAGGTGAAATTTGTTGACGCAAACCTGCTCCAATATATACTGGACGGCCTGTTTCTCCTAATAGATCTACTTGACCTGTAGAACTAGCATTATAGATAGAGTACATTTGAGATCTTTCAAGCTCTTTGTACCATTGTGTTAAGAAAGTCCAAGTTTGTACATCTGACCATAAGAAAGAAGATTTACCTGAATTAGGATCTTTCATTACTACAGCCATTACATCTGTTTGAGCAGAACCTGTAATTTCATGTGATTTACGTTGAGTAGTCAAATGATTCCTTAGTTGGAAAGGAGAACCATAAGTAGTAATACCTGACCTGCTAGATCCTTCTTCAAATGCTGAGAAGTCTTTAGAGAACTCTTTTCCTGGAGCAAGTAATGCTAGTGGAATAAAAGCTGCTTTATCTGGTGTTACTAATTGTAGAGTATAGATAAATCCATCTGGTTCTTGAATAGCATCTCCTTTAACAATAACTGGATAATCTCTATCATCTGGAATTAATACCTCACCAGAAACAAATTCTTTCTCAGCTAATACAACCCTAAAGGTTTGACCACCTAAACCTGGTGTTGATCCACCATCTCCTAAATTTCTCACTACTGAGATTGGACGTTCTAAGTCGCCCATTAAACTCCATTGATATTCTCTATTTCCTAGTATCCTAGTTTTACCAAGACCACCAGTGAACATGGATAATGGATTCTTATATTTCCAACCAAAGATAAATGACAATGTGTTATTTACCATTTCTGGTTGAGTGAAGAATGCATTAGCTAAATTGTTGCTATCTGTCAGTCCTGCAAACTTTTTACCCTTATAGAGTTGTAAACTGTTTACGTTCATTAATTATTTTTTAATTTAAATTGTTTGTTAATATTTACCAAATGATTATCCTTTTTGTTTTGCTTTGAACCATTCAAAAGCAGATAATGAAGACTCTTCTTCTTTTACTTCAGTAGAGCTTTTACCTTTTACAGTAGTATCATTATTCTTTAGCTTCCAATTAAGTTTCTTGCTAGCTTCTGTTTCACCTTGTTTTTTAGCTTTACCAAAGTCATATTTCTTAAACTTTAAATAAGCTAACTCTAATTGAGTTTTAACAGGATCTTCCATAATCTCCCTTTCATAAGTAGTTAGACCTTCTTTATCTTTAGCTAATAAATACTTCTTAAATGTAAGTTTCTCCGCTGCTGTAAGATCTAATCCTGCTAATGAAGTTGAGTTATCAATAGTAGAACTTACTAATTCTATATTCTTATTGTATTCTTGGGCTCTTAATTCTGCTTCTTGTTCTTGAGCTTTAATAAGATTCTCATTTCTTTTTTCAAAAGCTTTCTCTAATTTCTTAGCTGCTACCTTTGCTTGTTTATCTAATAATAGACCATCCTTATAATCAGTAATTGTTTCATCAATTTCATCATTAGTATAATCCTGAGATTTTAGATATTCTCTCATAACTTTTTCTTGATCTTTCTCAGAGTCTAAGTCTAAGGAATCTAAATCTAGAGGTCTTTGTAATGTATCAATAAACTTATTAATATCACCACCTTTTTCTAAATAATCTAATAACTGTTTTCCTTTCTCAGGAATAGATTCTTTATAACTTTGTATACCTTGATCAATAGTTTTCTTAACTGATTCATATACAACTTCAGGAGTATCTTCTAAATCTTCCCTGTCTTCGAATTCAATATAACCTTCTTCATTTAAGTGAGATAAAAAAGCTTTGTAAGAGAACTTATCTTCTTCTTTATTTTCCTCAGTCTTAATTTCATCAAGCTTAGTTTCTTCTTTCTCAGTTTCAGGTTCATCTGTAAATTGATCTTCATCAATTGAATCTATCATCCCAATTTCATCAGGAGCTGGAGCTTCAATATTATCTACATTTTTATCTTTACCTGAGTCATCTATATTTGGAGATTTAGATTCATCTTCAAATTCATCTAAGAAACTGCTAGTATCGTTTGTTTCATTTAACATAGTGCAAAATTACAATTTAATTTTTAATATAACAAATTTTATTACTTAATTAATATATTTTGGATCTTTTTTATAGCTTTTATTATTTTACTTAGATCCTGTAGGCTTACGCGCTTTAATTTTATCTACTTCTATTTTCTTTTCAGCTATCTCACGATCATTAGTCATCTTCCTTTGTTCCATATCTAGTTTCCTATTTTCTAGAGTCATCTTATCTCTATGTTGATCTGCTTCCTGATCTAGTTTACTGAATTCTACAATATCTGGAATACCATTATTATCACCATCATCTCCTGGAGAAGCATTCATACCTCCAAAGGTTTTAATATAAGCAAGCTCTTTCTGAATCTCACCTTTAATAGTTTCTCTATTATCAAGTCTATCTTGTAACTCACTTTGTATTTGTTGTTGCATTTGCAATCCTTGAGCTTGTAGATCTTGTTGAGATTGATATTCTTCTTGTTGTTTTTGATTTGCTTTAGCTTCAGCTTGTTTAACAGTATTCTTAATATCTGCAACTGAATCAGAATCAAAGATAGATACTAATTCTGTAAGAGATATAATACCTGATGCTACAGCTTGTTGTGCAATAGTTTTTAGATCTTCTAATACTTTAACTTCTTTAGCACTATTAGTAACAAAGACACCATAATCTGCATCTCTGAATTTCTCATCAATAGATAAGAATACTCTAGTCATATCATCAGTGATATAATTAATCTTCTTACCTTCTGGTAAAGCTACTTTAGCACATTCTATTAGTTGTGTTAATACATGTTTTTTAACTTCATTATGTATATAGAATAAAGGTTCTGTAATATGAGAACTTTGTACAACAGATCTTTCTACACCTCCTACAGTCTCTGAAGAACTAATAGCTCCCTGACGCTGTTTAGAGACTCCTAAGAGACTATCACACTGTTCCTCTATCTTAGCTAATATACCAAGATATTGTCCAACAGACTGGCTTAAACTCATGTCTACTGCAGTGAATTGATTAAACTGAGATACCTGTCCTGCAAACTTACCTTTACCTTCTTCAAAAGAGTTAATGAAAGCAATACCCATACTATCAAAATAGTACATCCATTTCTCTAAGTCTATACCTTGAGATCTTGGAATCTGAGCTAAGTCCATTACCATCTTTTTACCTTTAGCTTTAGCTATCTCAAACTCCATCCTGTACATAATTACATTGTAGAGATATTGGTGATGTTTAACTAAATCAATTAAAGATGTTGCTTGAGAATTTCTAGCATTAGATACTATACCTACATAACCTAATTTACAAGTTGCAGGATTATCCATAGATCTATATTGAACACTCTTAGGTCTTACTTGAACATATATATCAGAACCTATTTTAGTTCCTTCCCATACTTCATTAATCCAAACCCATTCTACTGATTCACCTTTATCTTCTTGAATCTTATAAGTTTCATCAACTGTAGTTTCTTGTTCTTCATAATTTTCATCGAAGTAAGTAAGGAATCCTATCTTTCTAAGAGATTTCCATTCAACTCTAATAACTGGTATATAGTTAGCCATGGAGTTATTCTCTTCATCAGTAACTACTGGAGTATCATAAGTCATAGCTAGAGCACCATCACTAGGATCTAAACCTAGATCAGTACTACCAAATATTTTACCTTCTATTCTATCTACTTCACCCGGAGTTAGATCTTCGTAGTAAGCATCTATAATCTCTGAGACAGTACAATATTTAGTATGAGAAGCCCATTGACCATCTTGAATAAAATCTAAATCAGGATTTTTATCATATTTAAAATCTAAGGGATTAATAACTTCACATATAGGTGATGCTGATTGTATACCAATATAATAAAATTCTTTAGCTGTAATCAATAAATCTTTAAATCCTTTATTAAACTTATATACTAAGTTCTGTTCAGGTATTAAATACTTAGCTAATTTGTTAGCTATAGATTCTCTTATATCAGCATCAGAGTAAGTCATATATTTTTCTACTTCCTCTGGAGTCATAACTTCACCAGTCTCAGGATTCTCTACATTAATACCTTGAGCCATTAGCTCATTAACTAATTCAGATTCTAAGTACTGTAATAGTAAACCTTTTCTCTTTTCTTCAATCTGAGATACCGCATCTGCATTAACAGCGGCTACTCTAAAATTGAATGGTCTTTTAATTTCTTCACCTTCTAATAGTTTAAGTTTAGAAGTTATAATATTGTAGTTATTTAATCTAGCTGGAAATTGATCTGCTAAACCATAAGGATTAGTTACATAAGTAAAATCACTTTTATCTATAATATTATTGTAAAGATCATAGTTAATCCTATCTTTTGAAGTAGCAGGACTATTACTAACTCCAGCTAATCTAATTATATTCTCAACATTTTGTATACCCCATTGTTTTCCTTTAGCTCCTCTAGCTAATTTCTGTCTGGGGGCTAAGGTTTCTGCTGGAGTATCTGTAGTTGTTTCTTTCATTTAATTTATCAATTTGCAAAAGTAATAAAAATATTTATTAAATCAAAATTTATTTAATAAAAAAACTATAAATAGATTTTACCCAATTTTTAAATTCATCGTATGTCATATTATTTTTAGCTCTATTACATTTTATACAACATGTTACACAATTTTCTATACTATAATCTAAATCAGAATTTATTCTATCTAAACCATTATAAAAGAATGGTCCTCCATATTTTTTATTTTTAACTAAATTACTGGGATTTGAATTACAATAATGGCAATTAGAAAAAACTAATTTACCATAATCTTCTATACTAATATTATTTAATTTATTTATATATTTACAATTTGATTTATGCTGAGCATATAAATATTTTATTTGTCTAGTTAAATTATCTGTTAATTTAATTTTTAATAACCCTTGTTCTTTGTTTTGATCTTTTTTATAACATCCACATGATACTACATTACTTATTATATTTTGATAAAGTATTTCTTTTTCTCTTCCGCAATCGCATTTACATAAACATTTCTTATATTTTTTCTTATTACCGTATTTAGTAATGACATCTTTATAAAAAATATCTAAAATAATTAATCTTCCTTTTCTATCATTTATTTTATACATATAGTTTTTTACTAAAAAATGAATCTAATAATTCTTCCTCTTTATTTTCTGCTTGTGTAACCTGGTGAAGCTCAAGTGATTGTAGAATACAAAGAGAGAAAGATATAAATCTATCAAAGTTACCTTCATTATTGTAGGATATTAATTCATTCAATAGAGGTATAGATAATATATTTGTTAATTGTAATACTCCAGGTTCTAGTTCACTCTTTAACCAATCTCTAACTTTAATCTCTAATTCATCTTTAATTTGTTTACTCATATGAATACCATAACCTCTTTCTACTTTAGAACTAGGAGAAATAGATTTAATAATATTAGGTTGTACATGTAGTAAGTGAAGACAGTTCTTAGTTTGAAAGTATTGTTTAATACCTGTATTCTGATTCTCATATAATGCTTTACATTGATAGTATTCTAATAATCTTCGACATTGTTCATAGAAGTCATTAGCTGTATCTGGTCTACCTGTATATTCTGCAACTGGTAAATGATAAGTCTGATCATTATTAACAAATCTCTTGTAGATAAATATAGATCCATAAGATACAGAGTTCTCTGCTTTATCTTGATCATAGGGATCAATACCTGCTACATATTGTCCATAAGATATTTTATCTGTAGGCTGTTCCCATATTACAACAGCTCCTTTAGGATCTGCTGATTGCTTAGTAGGATATACTGCTTCTATTAAACTAGGTTCATGTTTGAAGTAAGCTATACCTTCAGTATCTCTATACATCCAACCTTTAGTTCCTAAGTTTTTCTTTCTATCTGTAGACTCTAAATTAGTTAGATGTTCCTTTAGTTCAGCTACTGGAAATAAGTTCCCTGTAAGTACTAAGAATGCTTCTGATGGAACTACAGGTCTATTTTGTAATTCATCATATAGAGGTTGTTTAGATTTACCATTAGATAATTTAACTCTCTCTTTAGCTAAATGATCCTTAGCAGCTTGATCATTAGTAATTCCCTGCTCGTCTTTGAATTGGTTGAGTGTTTTCCACGCAGGTACAAAGTAACCAATTTTTCCTTTATTCTCATATTCATCATTAAACACTAGACAATCATAGGCTTCAGGATCATAGAATACTTTTTTAACAGCTTCTGTTGCTCCACCTATCATATCACCACCAGTACCAAACATCCAAATAGTACCAAACTTCTCAGCACCATTAGCTGTACATTCTTTTAATTGTCCTAGAGCTTCTTCTAGATTACCCATAAAACCTACCTCTTCTAAAGCTACAAATCCTGGCCTAGTACCATTACCTGCCATAGGATTATCTTTAAAGGATCTATGATAGATCATAGACTTACTACCTTTCTTAATCCAAGTATCTCCTACTTTAGTTTCATACTCAGCTGTAATAGTTTTACCACTCTGCCAAGTACCACTATATTTTTTTAAGAAAGGCGCAGGATAATATTTATCTCCCATCTCTACAGCTCCTGTAAGATTCTCAAATCCTAAGATAACCTTCTTAATAAGACCACTTGAATACTTAGTATCAATAGCTCCTATCATAGTCTCAGACTTAGGTTTATCTTTTAAATCTTCATATCTAAATACTCCATCATGTAAGAAATTCCATCCTAGTAGATTAGAACAAAAGAAAGATTTACCTCCACCCCTTGCTTCAATATCTACTACATTCCTAGCTTGATTCTCCATAAGAGGTCTACCTAGATCTTTACCATGATACCATTTAAGATAGTCTCTAGCTTCTACATACTCTACTTCAGTAAACCTCTTAGGAGTCTCTCTAATGAGCTTAAAATCATTCTCAGTAGGATCTACTATTCTTCTGTTCATGAATTCATCATAGAACATTAAACTATCCTTCAATTCTCTATCACAAGTATGATAGTTATCAAATTCAAATCCTGAGAATCCTCTAGCCTCTAAGAATAATCTACCTTTCTCCCATTCTAAATCTCTGAGAAATGGATGATCAATTACTTTCTGTTTAGAGTTCTTACCTTTATTAAGTTCTATTTTCCAATGATTAATATATTGATATACTGGTCCTGGCATATACATACCAGAATTCCACATACCCTCAATACACTTTCTTCTTTCTTCTTTCCAGAATGATCTATACTCCATCCCTAAAGGATTAAGTTTAATTATCTCTGTTTTGAAGTTAGCGTTGTTTACCATATTATATATCTTCTGTATCTGCTAATGAAGGAATACTATTAGACTTAGTAGTACCTTGTCCTTCTGCTTTTTGCATACTCTGTATTAATTTGTCTAAAGATATTTGTAGAGCATTAGTACCTACAATCATCTTATCATATTTATCAAAGGTTTCTAAATCATATTCAATAGTCTTTAAAAACCTACTACGCTTATCTAGAGTCTCTATAAGCTGTAGTAATTGCCTATCTAATGCCGAGTGTACTAACTTCTCAAAGAGGTCTACAGCAGGCTGTATCTTATTCTTATTAGCTTTGTAGAAGTCTTTATCTTTAAGATAGTCTTTACCTAATAACTCTACTCTATCTTCAAATTCTATATTAATAAACTTTGATTTAGAATAAAAAGTAAGTACTATAAACCACATTATATCTGAGGAATTCTTATAGTCTTTCTTTAGTTTCTTAAACTCTTCTAACTTAGCAAACTCTGGATATAACTTCCAGAAGTCAAACTCAGGATCTATTGTATGTAATACAATCATATTTAGTTTATATGTTAAAGGCTACCTTTCAGTAGCCCTAAGTTCTTTATTTAATTTTCTATCATTTATTCTTTTAATAGCTCCCGGCTTAACTGCAAACTTACCTAAGTAGTGTAGATGAATAGATTCAAAGTTACCTTCTTGTATAGTCTCTGCAACAAATCTAAATTGAGTTCTAATTGCTTTCTCTACTATCTCTTCATCAATATTAAGCTTACCTGCTATCTTTCTTATTAAGTTATCCATCTATTTTAGTAATATCAACAGACTCTTCAATATCTTTTAGATCTTGTTTACTAAATTCAGTAGCCTTATTTATTTTAGAGCTTCCTTCTTCTACTGCTAAAGGTGCATTAGCTTCTTCTAAAGTCATAGGTTGAGCATAGTTAGCAACACTATCAGATCTTTTAAGAAAGTCTTTAACTTCATTAAATCCTGTATCTCCTAGATGAATAACGGGATAAGTAATTCTTTCTCCAGTTTCTTTGCTCTTGAAAGATTTCCAAAGTACTTTGTTATTAATAGACTTAGTATACTGATTGTAACCAAGGTAGATAAAGTCTGTTTCATTTAAAGGATAAATTAATGTATCGTATTTTTTATTATATAATGAAGATCTTTTAGAAGGTTTAAAACCTAAATCTTTTAATTGTTCTAAAGTGACTGCCATATTAGTCTGCTATAAGTTTTACTGTTAAGTAGTATTTATTATCTCTTGAAATAGTAATTACAGATTCAAATCTATCTGCTATACCTTTATCTTCTATATATTGTTGTATTCTATCTTCTATAATATGTTGTCTCTCTATTAACTCTTCCATAGAGTCGTAGGTAGCACCAATTGTATCTATAATCATAATTAAGTTATTTCTATTTTAAAGTTGATTGAGTATTCATTATCAGTTGTAGAAACATACAATCTAGGATTAATAATATAATTCTTATCTTCTTTCATAATCATCTTTTGATCTTTCAAAGATTTGATAATATTATTAAGGTTGAATGGAGATATATCTAATTTAACTCTAATAGCTTCTCTAGACTCTTTATCAAAATATCTATTAGAATCTTGAAGTTTACATAGTTCTATTAAAACTGCTAGCTCTCTATTAGTTAGAGATAAGTGACCATTCAATGTTTTAAAATATACATAATAGAAATTATCTTTATCTATCTTTCTTTTAAATATTTTCTCATTCATATTGTTAAATTAAAATTAGTTGTTTATGCAGAGCGGTACAACTAATAAAACCTGCTAAACTATTTCTAGCTCACTGCAAGACCTTTGGGAAAAGGTTAGTAGAGAACATAACTACTAATTTGAAGTTCTTTTGCGTAGTAGCGGGTAAGGGATTCGAACCCTTGATTTCCAGATAATGAGTCTGGCGAGATACCACTTCTCTAACCCGCAATTCTTAAATATCTTGTACTAATTGCATAATCTTCTTTTCAATAATAGCTCTATTCTCAACTCCTTTAATTATTGGTACTTGAATAGATCCTGAATATTCTTTAGATCCTACTAATGTTCCTTCTTTGTATTGAGTTTCCATTACCATAGTTCCTAGTAATCTAACTAAACTATCAATGTATATATTCTTTTCTGACATAATGTTTTTTATTATAATACAAAGGTAATAATAATTATTGATAATTCCAAATATTATTTAATATTTATTTACTATGATTCTTAATTAGCTCTATATAAGTACTAAGATCTAGATCAGACATATTACTTAGTTCATGTATTAACTCTGATTCTGTGCTATAAGGAGACTTGTACCACTCACCATTATTAACTCTGAACCATATAGTCACAAAGTTATTTTGCTTAGCTGAGAGAGTCTCTATTAGCTTATCTTCAAGTTGTAGTTTCATTTTAATAATCTTTTAATCTCAGAATCTAAATGATAATAGTGTTTAGAATTTAATCTAACTAATTTTATCTTATTGTCTTTACAGAATTTATTCTTTATAACATCATTAACCTTGTTATTATGATAAGCTTTACCATCATACTCAATTATTAAATTCTTAGAAGGTATATAGAAATCATATCTGTAATAATGGCCTTTATCTGTAGTAAATCCATTGAAGGATACTTCTCTGTAATAAATTATATTTATCTTATCTAAGACATTCATAATTAATAATTCAGCAGGAGAAGGTTTAACATCTAACTTCTCAAAGTATAGTAAGTTAATTCTTTTTGTTTTCTTAGATTTGTAATTCATATATCTTACGAGCTTGCGAGGAAGTTATTGTTAAATAAAAATGGGCTAAAAACAAACCTTGTGTTGTTGCCCAAGCAACACAGGGGAAGTCATTCTATACTTCCAAAGATATTATTTAATTAAATTAGAGAAACATGAATCTGCCTGTTCCAACAATCTTCCATCTTTTTTAGGTTATTGAAGTTTCTCTAATTCTTAAGTACAAATGTAAGTAAAAAATCTGAGAAATCCAAATATAATTGAAGAAATAATTTTATTTATTATCTTTTTCTATTGTATCTTTTGATAAATGTATATGTATTTCATCAATTATCCATCCAAGTAAATAACAATGTGCTTCATCATTATCATGATCAGGTTTAACATGAGCTTTTTTCATAACCATATTAGTAACATGTAGAGCTTCATGAGCTATTACTGACCAAGGTATATAAGTATCTTCTTTAACAAATATATAATAGGCTTCTTTTCCTTTATAATTAGCTTCAAATGCTAATCCTCTACAACTTTCAATATCTTCAGGATCAAATATTATATTTAACTTCTTTCCTTCAGCTATAAAGTCATTACATATAATAAATACTAACTTTCTTGTATAAATGGGTATATTTTTTACTAATGTTTTCATATACAAAGATAATAAAAGTATTTGTTATTTCCTAAAAAATTTTTTTTAATTTTATTTTTTAAAAAATGTGAGAATATATTTTTATAACATAGCCTAATCAACACTCCCCCAACATAAATTTGGAAGTGGATAACCGGGTGCTTATAGCATTGTGTATTTCTAATTTCCTTAACTAATTGTTTACCTATTTAATCTTATAACCATGAGTCTATCTAAAGTTCTTAGTTCAATTGCTATTGTTCTTGTGTCATACACAATCATTAGCTTATTAGTGTTTGCTATATTCAATAGCTTATTCTTTTCTCCTATATGGTTCTTTGGCACTGTTCTCAGTGTTGTATTATTAGGCTCATTCTTAACTCATAACCAAGAGGCTTAGTTCTCTTGGTATATAGGCTTGCACCCTTGATAGTGCTTAACACATTCTTAAACCAGAGGCATAAACATAAGTCCTCACAAACTCTTACATTATGAACAACATGGTAAAATTAATCGGTATTGGTGAAGTTAAATTGGCTAAAGACGGTAGATCATTCTACACAGCTGAATTCCAGGATGCTAGTAATCCTTTTGCTGGTACTGTTAGACGTAACTTCTGGCAACAATTTGCAGATTCAGCTGCTAAAACTAATCCTATCTGGAAAGGTGCTGATCCTGCTATCACTGGTACATTTGTAGGTAAACTACTTCCTGGTCAGATTCTGACTCTTGAGGTTGAAGCCTATACTATTGGTGCTAACACAGTTTCTACTTACAAAACTGTTGTCTTAGGAGGTGAACTACCTAAACAAGTGTTCAAACAATTAGGTCATCCAGTTGTTGAAACTGTTGTTGCTGCTGAAGCTCCTGCTGTTGAAGCTGAATTACCTATTATCTAACCAACAATTGCACTAGGGATTAACCTCTCTAGTGCTTTTATTTCTATTAACCAATAAACTTACTATAATGTATATACAAGATTATATTAAACAAATAGATTCAGCTGTTGATAATAGTCAATTAGATGAATTATTAAACTTATCTGTTGATGATGTAGATTTAACAGTTGTTAATCAATTACATATTCAAGAGAGAATACAAGATAAATGCGTATTAATTAACTCATAGTCTAAGAGGATGAAGTATAATTAGAGTAGTGATATTCACATACTGATTATATTTTACATTCTCCGAAGGATGAATAGCAAATCAAATTATAAATCACTTAAACTAAATATCATGAGTACAAATCAACAACCACAAGCAAATATTATGTCAATTAAGTTTGCTAAAACAGAAGATGAAAGAAAGCTTCTAAAGAGATTAAAAAAGACAGCTGTATTATTTAAGAACAAGACAATAAAACACGCTTAAATGAACTTAAAACAGTGAATATGAGGATATTATATCAATCGCTTGAGAATATTATCACATATTCATTGTTTTATTAATTAAATACAATTCAACCCATTTTATAAACCATTAAATATAGCTTTTATGTTATTAGAATACTATATATACTTAATAAAAATAGCACATAACAGATACATATTAGATGGTATTTACTTTAATATGTTAGATAATGATGATATAACTATAACAGAAAGTATAATTATATGTCAACATCTTAATATAAAGAAAGAATATCTTATATTTAGTGATTACATTAAAACTTTATAATTATGAGTAACTATTATGTAGATGAGCAAGGCTCTCTAAGGTGTGTAGATAAATACTATTACTCATTTGTAACAGGTATATCTAAATCACCTAAATCAGCAATACCGCAATTTATATTAACTCTTAAATAACACTATTATGACAGCATTTGAAACACAATTATTATTAACAATAAATTTATCAATACCAATGAGAGGACTTGATTTACAATGGATAATTGTTGGTCAAATGATTACTCCTAATGGTAGAAAATACAATTTCTTTGTTAATAAAGCATTATCAAAAGGTACATACAGATGTGCTGAAGATTACAACTATGCAAATGAATATTTTAAACTAGAATATAATCATAGTTTAAATCAATGGTCTAACCTAATTAAACCTTAATATTATGAACACTTTACAAGAAATAGTAAAAATAGCTCAAGAAGCTCAAGTTAAAACAAGAAATGATTATAGATTTAAATACTCTTTAATTATAGAAACTTGTATCAAATCATTAGATAGATTACAAGCTTGTAGATTATTAGTTGATCTACTAGGCTTTAATCTTACTCAATGTAGCCGTATAATTGCAGATGTAAAAGATAATAATATATCATTTACAGATTCATGTAATAACCATTTAAATTAACTAATTATGCAACACTTACAAGATCACTTAATATTTATATTCATATTATTATCTATGATATATACTATGTATTTCTTATATAAACTATTAAATCAGAAGATATCATTATCTGATATAATAGCATTATTATGGATGCTTAGTACAAATTATTACATACATATGTTTGTAATATCTAACATTTAACCAATTAACTAACCATTTAAACCAACAACCACATGAAAAACTTATTATTAATCTTACTATTAGCTGTATTATTTACAGCATGTAAGAAAGAATCTACAATTGTAGAACAAGACATTAAACATATAATAGATATCAATTATAATGGTACTATTGAAAGAGTATATATTGTATCTGAAATAGATTATCTACCTAATGGATGTATTAGATACATGCAAGTAGATAAACTACATAAAGATCAAGTATATACTTCAACTAACTGTAATCCTTATGTATTAATTAAATAATTAACCAAAAACCAACTCATTATGTGTATAATTAATGGTGTAGTAATATCAGATGATTCTGATGGACTGCAATATGATCTTGTTTAATCCCTTCAGATTAAATTATTAATTAAGCTAGTTTATGAACAGCAACACTCAAAAAGCGGTATGTGATACAGCTCCGCTACCAGAAAATGCCTGGTGTATCATAGTGAAAGAGGTGTGATTCCTCATTATATTAATTGTCTAATGTTTACTCCACGGTGAAATATTCTGGGTCCTTAAATAAACCAGTGCCTAATAATAAATATATAACCGGTTAGTCTCACTAGCTAATTAATGTTGTAGCCAATCAACCCGTCCAGTAGCAAATAGGAAGGTAAGGTAATAATATATTTATTGAAAAAGCAAACATAGTGTAATACATATTATATTAAAATTCTACTGGTAGTACAGACAAATAGTTGTACTACCCTAACAATGTATCATTCTAGTTTCCCAAGGACTAGCTATTATAATTACTTGATCGAGCTTTAGAGATCCTAAGAATTAATAGATAAGCAAATTAACGTGTATGTTATAATAGAATACAGAGGGATTTATAATAAATATATGAGTTAGAATTAGTAAATAACTGATTTTATGAAACTTTGAAAATATGTACTATACAAGTTATAGCATAGAAGTAAATCTTATATATTTATTATATTTATTATTTAACAACCATAAACTTAAAATAACATGAAAAACTTATTGATACTATTTATTATGCTTCTAGGAAGTATGATAACAAAAGCACAAACCAAACCAAATGTAACAAGAACAGCTGATGGTAATTATATATTAATTAGTAAAAAAGCTGATTCAGCTAAAAATACTGGTAATTATGTAGTTATTAAGGATATTAAATATCCAGTATATGAGTCAGCTAAAGGTAAGTTATTCATTAAGAGAATATCTAAAAATAATAAAGAGTATAATCAATATTTAAAATTATAATTATGGAATTCATTATAATATTTAGCATAATACTAATAGTATATGGTTTTGCTAGTTTAATAGGAAGAATAGATAGTGGTAAATTAAATAGTGATGAAGCTTGTTCTTCTTTTGTTATAGCACTATTAGGGCTACTTATATTATTTATATCTATTGTTGTTTGGTATAATGTTACAGGCCATATAACATTTATATTATGATAGTATTCTTTATATGTTATTTAATATTAGTTTGTATACTAGGTATATTAAGCTTTATTAAAGGATTATATGACAAAGATGACTTATTACTAATAATATCAGTTGTATTTATAGTAATAAGTCTAATTTTAGCATTTTTATATATTTAAATTAATAATTATGAATTTAATACCAATTGAAGACGCTAATACTAATTTTGAACTAGTATATTTAAATAATGTAGTAGTAAATAAAGAACTAAAAGCATATCCTTATTGTAAAATACATGGAGCTATGAATAAAGTAAATATATTTGCAACAGGAGCTTATTGGAGGTGTATATCATCAGTATCAAAGAAATCAGAAAACAACTGTAGAGCAGGATGTATAGAAAATAAATAATTAACAATTTAAACTAATCACATGGAAACAATAACCCCAACCACACCAAGTACTAAAGATAATACAAGATTATTAAGATATCATTTAAATAGAACTGATTCAAGTAATAATCCTGTATTTCATCAAGATCATCAAGATCTTTATAATAGATTAAAGAATTATGAATTTAGTTCTTTTGAAGAATATGTAAAAGCATGTAAGTCAACTGGTATTGATTATTACAACTTTGATTGCTTCAATGATTATTTACAAACTAAACCAAATTAATATGTTACCAACAATAGCAATAATAGTATGTATAGTATTATTTTTTATAGCAGTATTATCAGATAATGATTCTCTTGGTGCAGTATCAGCAATTGTATTTATAATGTCTATAATATGGTTAGGAAATTCTCAAGATACTAAAGAACAACAATTACATAAGAAACCTATGTTAGATAGTGCTGAATATTATTATAAACTTAGATTAGTTGGTACTAATATTAGTACAGTACAATCATTTAAGTTTCCTAGTAGTGTTCAAGAACCTTATAAAATAGGTGACACAATACAATATAGTAGACCATATGTTATAAGTGGTGTACAAGTTACAGAAGAAACAAGAGGAATTATAATATCTAAATTAAATTAATATGAAATACATAGGATTAGCATTCATTTGGATTGCAGGAGTAGTAATTAGTTATAAGTTTTGTATCTCAATAGATGCATTACAATGGTATTGGTTATTATTAGCTGGACAAGTGATATTATTAATTGATGCATTTGCTACTAAAAGATATTAATTATGATACATCTATTTATAATATTCCTACTATTATTTATTATAATAGTATTAGGTATGATACATAGTTTATCAAATAATAAAACTAGTGCTAAAGAGTATTTAATTATGAATTCAGTAGCTAGTTTAATTGTATTTATTGGCTTTGAATTAATATACTGGATAGTATATTATATTGCAATAAGATGAAAGATGTTAAAGATTATTTAAACTTAATTAATAGATCAGATTTAGCTGCTATCAATTGTCCTAAACAGATGATGATAGTAGCTTTATTTGATTCTAAAATTAAACCAATACAATATTATATGTTAAAAACATTATTAGGACACTAATATGGAAGAGAATAAATTTAAAGCAGGTGATAAAGTAAAAGTTACTGATACTTGGTTTAATAATAAAAAGGATAGTTCAATAAAAATATTAGCTAACAAAATATACAATAAAATTGGCACAGTTAGTAATATAAGTAGTAATAGTGATATTATTTTTGTTAAATTTGAGGATGAAACAATTAGTTCATTATTTTGGATTACTTCAATAGAATTAATATCAACTATATCTGAAGATCAGTTAAAAGAAATAAATAACTTTGACTTTTAATTATGGAAAATACAAAGTTTAAAGTAGGAGATAGAGTAAGAAATATTAATACTGAGCATCCTAGTTATCAAGATGGTACTATTATTAGATTTGATAAAACCTACGAGGGTGAATTATACGCTAATGTAAAATGGGGAAGTAAATTAGGTAGTACTAATACATATTTAAAGAATTTAGCATTAGTTGCTCCAGTAGATCCTATATTACAAAAAGAATTAGAAGAATTTAATTTTTAAATACAATGAAATTTAAAATTGGAGACAAAGTAAAAATAAAACAAGATAGTATGTATTACTATGGTGATGATCCTTATAATCCAAAAGATAAAATTGGTACTATAAATGATAATAAATATGGAGGAGATCATATTTATCGCGTTACATGGAATATATCTGAAGATATTCATAATAGTTATAGACATAGTGATCTTGAGTTAGTAGAAACAATAACAAAAGAACAACAAGAAATTATAGAACAATTTACATTTTAATTATGATAAATAACATAAAAATATATTGGGATAATACTATATTAGTATTATTAGTACTAATAGTTCCAATCATAAGTATATTTTATTTAGGTAACTATGATAGTTATACTAGATGTGGTAAAGTAATTGATAAACAATTACCTACAGATATACATCACTCTAAACACTCATCAAGAGTAGGTGTAGATACATATTTTGTAGTACAATATAATGATGGTTATATTGAAGAACTAAATGTAGATGCTAACACTTGGTATAAGAATAATATAGGTGATAAAGTATGTTTTGAAAAACAAAAGGATAATTGGAAAAGTATGTTATCTGTTTTTGGATTAGCTTTAAGTTTTTTTATAGGTATTATAATATTAGTAGGTGCTGCTATAGATGATTTTCATTTATACAAAAGAATTAATAACAATAAACCTAAATATTATGGTAATTAAATTATTTAATAGATATTTTGGTGTTAAATTAGCTAATGCTCCTTTATTTGCTATTAGTTCTCATTATTTTAATAAAATGAGGCCAGAATATGAAGATAGAGATTGTAGATTATTAACCAAAGGATTTGAAGATGGTTATAAACAATGCTTAAAAGATATGGGTATTAAAGAAGTACCTAGAGCTAAAAGAGGAGGATAACATGGACTTTAAAGTTGGTGATAAAGTTAGAATTATATCTCAAAGCTTTAGTTTTGGCCCTATTAATATAGGAGATATAGGAATAATTAATGGAGTAACAAAACTTCCAGATTATACAAGATACACAATAGAATTACCTAATCATTGTGGTTGGTTATGTAAAGCTAAAGATATTGAACTAGTAAATACTAGTCCTGAATATGTGAAGTTAAGAAAAGAGGTGGAAGATTTTAAGTTTTAAAATATGTTTAAAGAAGGTGATCAAGTAATAGTTATCAGAGATAAATTTTATGCTATGCCTGCAGATTATAGGATAACAGCTATTGGTACAGTAGTTATGTATAATAATAGTGATGTTCAAGTGAAATTTGATGGTATTAAGAAAATATTTAACTATTACAAAGGTGAGGTAGAACTAGCTGTTAAAACTGAAGAAGTTATTAAGCTAGAAAAAGAAATAGAAAGTTTTAATTTTTAAATATGAAATTTAAAGAGGGTGACAAAGTTAGAATATTAAGACAGTCACATGGATGGGGATCAGTAAGAAAAGGAGATATAGGAATTATAAGAAGCATAGGAGCAGATTATATTAATAATCGTCAAGTATATACATTAAATGTTGATGGTAAAGCTAGTGGTTGGAGTGTTTATGAAGAGTGCTTACAAGGATTAGAATTAACTCCTGAAGAAGTTAAATTAAACGAGGAAATTAACAGCTTTAGTTTTTAATATTATGGAATATAAAGTTGGTGATAGAGTAGTAATTACTAAATCATTTCCTCATTGGCATGTTGCTGAAGGAGATATAGGGACTGTTAGAAGTGTACAAGGATATATATTTGTTTATGATTTACCTAATAGATCACAAGGATTAGCAATAGGTCCAAAAGATATTAGATTATTAGAAGAAACTCCTGAATCTAAAAAGATGAAAGAAGAAATTAATAATTTTAATTTTTAGCTATGAAAGTAGGAGATAAAGTTAGAATACATCCAAGTATATTTGGTAAAGAACCTGGACTATATTGTAGACAAGAAGGTATAGGTGAAATAATTAGTATAGGTTCAAGATTAGATACACCTTGTGTTAATGTAAAGTTCAGTATTCATGATAGTTTTTATTACTATATAAGTGAATTAGTATTAGCTGAGGAAACAGAAGAATCAAAGAAAATAAAAGAAGAAACAGAAAATTTTACATTTTAAATAAATAATTATGAAAAGAATACTCTACTTCGCTTTTGGAAGTAATTTATTAAGTGAAAGGCTATTCAGAAGAGTGGGGTTTTGTAGATATATAAATAATTATATATTAGAAGGATATAGTTTAGAGTTTAATTGTTCAGGTTTTGCTAATATAGTACCTAATCTTGGAGAACAAGTAGAAGGAGCATTATATGAATTATCTCCTGAGCAATTAAAATATCTGAATGAATATGAAGGCTTCTACGCTGCTCAATTCTTTGATAGCCCATTATACCCAGATTGTATTATAGTTGCTTATATAGGCTTAGAAAGAGTTATACAGCAATCTAGACATGTATTACCTGAGAGAAACTATATTAGTATTATCTTAGAAGGTATGATTGAAAAACATATTGAAATCAATTATATAAAAACATTAAATACACCAGTTAGACCAATATTCAAACAATTTAAAAAAACTAAATCTAAAAGACGATGAAAAGATATAAATTAATTAAAAGGTATCCTGGATGTCCTAATTTTGGTGAAATAGCTGAGAAATATGGTAATAGATACAATATTCTTAATTATAATGATGAATGTGGTGATGTAATTCAAGATTGTAATATTGTTGAAAACTATCCTGAATTCTGGGAGGAAATAGTAGAAAAAGAGTATGAGATACTATCTTTTATAAAAGAAAAGTCAGATGATTACCTATTGTATTTTAAAACTAAAGGTTATAAAAGTAAATTTGGAGATAGAGAAGTTCCTTTAGATGAAATGCTTAATAGTCAACACTATAAAATACGCTCTATCAAACGACTTAAAGATGGGGAAGTATTTATAGTTGGTGATAAAACTACTGAAGGTATTATTTCTGAATTTAAAATTGATTCATTTAATAGTTTGTTATTTCAGGTACCTATTTTAAATATAGGGCATTCTTGGATGTGTATAGCTGATGCTAAAAAAGCTAAAACTCCTTTATTTACTACTGAAGATGGTGTTGATATATTTGAAGGTGATTTATATTGGTATGTACATTCTTTAACTTTTGAATTAAGGAAGATGTTTAATTCTAATTATAATTCTGATAATTTATATAGTAATAAACTTCTTAAATTTTTCTCAACTAAAGAAGCTGCTGAAGAATATATTCTTATGAATAAACCTTGTTTATCTATTAAAGATATTGATAGTATTAATACATACACATCTGAAAGATTACAAATTAGTAGATCAGTATTAAAGAATTTAGTAAAATCTAAGCTATGACAAAAGACAAAATAACATTACAAATAGGCAAAGATTTCATACAAGGTGATTTAAAGATTAAATTTACTGCTTTAGTAGGTGGTTATGGTAAATGGCATCCTAGTTTAGATGTAATTATATCTACTAAAGTTGGTACAATTGACCCTTTTTATAGTATTACTAATAGATTTAGTATTTTATGTTCTCCTACAGGATGTGGGGCTGCTATTCTATATGCTATAGTGGGTGATTTAAAATCTATAGATAGTATTCTTAAAGAAGTCTTTGCTTGTTATAAAGAAAGTGGAGTAGGATCTATTACTACTTGTTATGGTGCTAGTTATTACAGTCAACCAAACTACAAATATCTATTAAGTATAGGGTTTAAAGAATTAGTTGAATACAATAATTATAGACATAGTATATCAGGTGGTTACAAACAAAAATTATTACAATTAAGTTTATAAAATATGAAATATTTATTATTAGCTGTAACAGCATTATTTATCTCTTGTACTTCACATGAAGCTAATAGAGATCCTGGAGAGATTACTCAAGCACCTGCTAATAGTGAGGCTGCTTTAGTATATGAGGGATATGATATGTATTCAGGTACTACTAGAATTAAAGTAATTGAAGTAGATTCTGTTGAATATTTACTTACTACTTCTTCAACTGGTGTATCATTAATCAAAAAATAGTTATGAGTGATTTTAGTAAAGCTCAAGTAGAAGATAAAGTATATTCTCTTAGATTTGGATATGGTGTAATAAATAGTTTAGGAGTAAGTTATCTTACAGTTAGATTTATAGGATTACCAGATAAAAGTTATTACTTTGATGGTATAATTAGATATTTTAGTAATGATGGTTTTAGAGATATTACACCAGACTTATATTGGGATAAACCTACTATTATAGAACCAGAAGTTCCTAAGAGAATGATTACTAAGACTATTACTAAATATATTAATATATATAAAGATGGTAGAGTACAATTATATAATAATCAAAAATCTGCTACTGTTTTAGCTCAACATCATGATATAATAGCTAGTGGAGTACCTGTAACAGGAGAATATCAAATAGAAGAATAATTATGAATCATTTATTAATGTTAGCTTATATAGCTACTCAAACCAAAACCAATGGAAAATAATAGAAAATTTATTAGAGTTAAATGTATTAAACCTACTAAGACTTTAGAAAAAAACAAAGAATATTGTGTTGAAGTAATAGATGTTTATCAGTGGGTTAATAACGAGTATGCTCAAAGATATCTTGTTAAAGCTAATGAATATCAAACTGTATGTGTTTCACCTTCAAGATTCAAAGTATGTTAGGATTAATATTCTCAATAGCAATTACATTAGTATATGTAGTTGTTATAATATATCTTGTTAAAAAGAATAACAAAGAAGTAGCTGAACAAACTGTTGTTGATCAAATATTTAAACAAGCTTCATTAGAACATAATACAACTATTACTGAGAAAGAAGAAGTGTATGAAGGTATTAATGGAGGTAAGTTTATACTAAAGACATCAGAGAAAACAGGTAAATTATACAAAGTTTATTTAAAAAAAGAAGATTATGGAAACACCATTTAAAGATGCAGAAGTAGGTGATGAGGTTTATTCTATGTTATATGGTAAAGGTAAAATATTAAATACTAGTCATTTATTTAGTTATCCTTTATTAATAGAGTTCTTTCATGGAAGAAAATCCTACAATTTAAAAGGTTATAATGATAATAATCATCACCAGCCAACATTATTTTGGAGTAAACCAGAAATAAAAGCACCAGAAAAAGCAAAAAGATTAGTTACTAAAACTATTACTAAGTATATTAATATCTATCCTACTCCACATAGTACAGGAGGTTATTACAATAGTATGGAAGTAGCTAAAAGGGCAGCTTGTGGGCCAATAATAGCAACTATACCAGTTACAGGTGAATATTTAGTAGAGGAATAATGGCAATAGTAATATTTTTAGGAGTATCAGCTTTTATATTATTATTCCTTGTTACTATTATTGTTAATCCATCATCTATTATATTATTATTTGGTCTTAAACCAGATGTATTTAGGTTAAAAAAAAAGAATAATGATTATTGTATACAAGTTAGAGTATTTTATATATGGTATTATATACATAAACATTATAATTACTATGAGCTTTATTACTTTTATAATTATTATTCTTTAAAATTACCTGAACATACTATCTTTAATAAAGATGCTGAATTAATGATCCTAGAATTAGAGGATATAATGAATTATTTTAAAACAAACAATTAACCCAATTAACAAACAATTAAAATCAATAAAATGAAAAATTATCTAAAATCAATGTTTATTCTGCTATTTGCAGTATTATTTATGGTATCTTGTTCACCAGAGAAACAAGAACCTCAAGCTGTTCAAGGTTGGGAAAATGGTCAAAAAGTAGTTCAAGTTACTGATGACAATGGTCAACAGTTTTTAATGAATTATTTATTGTTTACATCATTAATGAATCATGGTGGATATAACAATGTAGTTCATCATTATTATCAGAATCCTACAAGTAGGGATTATAGGCCAGTAACTACTAAGTTTACTCCAAGTACTCCTGTTAAAGCTTTCTCAAGCTCTTATAAAAATGTGCAGAGAACTAATAAAGTATATAAACCTAGTCAATATACAGTTAATAAAACAACAGCTGTTAAAACAAAGTTATATCCTAGTGCTTATAAATCTAAAGTAAGCTCATATAAGCCTTCTACAAGCGTTAAAGTTAATAGGTCATCTTACACTGCACCTAGTACTAGATCATCAAGCAGAAGCTCTTATACACCTTCCAGGAGTACATATTCAGCTCCTAGTAGATCTAGTTATAGCTCACCAAGTAGATCTTATAGTAGTCCTAGTAGATCATCATATAGCTCAAGGAGTTATAGTAGCTCAAGACGTTAGATTATGAATGAGCTATTAATAGGAACATTAGTAGTGCTTGTATGGTATATATTAGTATACTTTGATTCAAGATTTGAGAGAAATAGATTAAAGAAATCATGATTTTATTAGCTATTATAATAGTAATTGATACTAGTGTATTTCTATTCTCAGATTTATCTAGGATTAAATGGGATATATTTCCATTAGTTCCTACAACAAGATATATAATATCATTGTTTAAGAAATAGTTTGTTTTAGGTTCTTCTATAAAAATGAACCTAACTTGGACCTAGCAGGCGCTAATATTTTAATTATACACAAAAATAACAAGTATGTGTCTAAAGCATATTTGTCTTCATTAGGATTTTATTCTCTTTTAACCTTCAACTTAAAGGGACAGCCATCTAGTAGCTGATATAAGACAATTAGATATTTTCATGGTTTAGAAAAATCATGTTAAGCTTAACAAATGTGTATTGAATTAAATATTACTGGGATCGTGCCCCAGTAGGCCCACCAGTGAGTTAGTATAAATGGCAATTACGGTCTCTCGTTGAGATTGATATAGATTCAAATTCTGTACTCAGTGCAATTAAATTAATAAATTATGAAAACTTATAGCGCAGAAGATGTTAGATTATTAATTTATCAGGCATTATTATATATTAAATCTAATGATACTCCTGAAGAAATAGAAATAATTATTCAAGATATACTAGAGGATAAATATAATTAAAATATAAGGTCACCCATAATAGGGATGGAACTACTATTAATTAGGTTCAAATCCTAAGTGGCGCTTAGGCGTGACATTAGAAGACTCTTATTAAAAATATAACGTGGTTGTTATGGTAAGTCGATTATCTACCCTTACCTTAAATAAAGTAGATTGTGGTTAGTGTTAGACAGAGAGGGTGGTTCCTCTCTGTTATTTAAATCAAAACAATGAATTATACTATAGAAACAAATTTAAAATTAGTACCTGAAAATAAACATATTGAATTATTAAATAAATTTCAAGAAATACTTGATAGAGATTATTCAACTATTAAGTTTAGTAGAAATATAAAAGCATTATCTTTAGTAGATATGCTTAATAAGTTCTTTTATGAAAAAAGAGCTACTTTACATACTGTAAATGGTAGTAATCAATGTTTTGCTGGTAGAGCAAGATCAGCTATTGATTTTTATCTATTACAAAAGTATTATCTTGAAGAACCTATGTCAATGGTTGAATGTTGGAATATCTATCTTAGATTACCAAGAGATAAAGAAGGTTATATAGAATCATATATGAAAAATCCTTATTTTATGAGGGATGAAAAAGATCAGGATAAAAAATTAGCAGCAGCATCTTTAAATTTTCATAGTCAAGTAGCAATGTATTATTGCAGTACTGTTAAAAGACAAGTATTTAATAAATATGGTTATGGTACTTTATTACCAATACTTAAAGAAGAATTTAAAAATGATAATCCTAAGATGAAAACATTTAAAGAAGTTAAAAAATCTAAATTAGAGGAAGTATGTTAACAGTAGAACAAAAAGATATAGCAGTTAGTATTGCGGCTACTTCAATGAATATTCCAAAGAGAGTTTATGATGAAGCTACTGCCTTTCATAATTTAAAACCTGAAGAAAAAGAAGAAGCATATAAACAAATAACAGAGAGGTTAGATAAATATGAAACTATTTATTTTAGTAACGAAGTTAATTACTTTACACCAGAACCCGTAACAGATTTCTATGATTTATTATATAAATTCTTTATAAATGCTTATGCTACATCATGTAAGGGTAAATCAAGGCAGTGTTATGGAGGTAGAAGAAGAAGTATTATAGATCTATACCTATTATTAAAACATTATTGTGAAGATACTTATACATTAGAGGAATGTGTTAATTTATATTTTAAATTAGATAGAGGATTAGAAAAACAATCTAATGACCCTTCTGTAATTAGTTATTATAAAAGAAATTACCCTAATAAAAGTGAAGAAGGTATCAAATCGCTTATAAAATCAGTTAATTCTTCCTCTATTAACTACTATTGTGGTCAAGTTAAAAGGAATGTTTATGTAAAACAAGGATATCCTATTAGTAAAGATGAATTAGCAGCATCTGTAGTTGATTGTAGAGCATTAAATCTTAAAGCTAATGCTTAGTATATACTTTGTATTTAGCTTTATTATATGGGCTATAGTAGCTTCTCATGAGATAGTAAGTATGTCTAAACATAAAATTATAATTATATTACCCCTATTATGTGCTATATTTTGGCCAGTATTTGTTATTTGGTTTATTCTATTATTTATAAACTATATAATATCTGAGATTAAATTAAAAACAAGAGAAAAGAAGTATAAATTTAAAAATAATTAATGAGTATTAAAATAAACCAAGAGATTATAGAACAACTTATTCTTATGAATGGGGAGTTTTATAATCTCCACAAGGCTACTGAGGAATTACAAGAATTATCTCTTATACTTACTCAAAAGCTTTTAAAACCAGAACAAGTAAATGTACAACAAATTATTGATGAAATTGGTGATGTGTTACTTAGGATGGAAATTGTTAAATCATTTTTCTCAGAAGAACAAATACAAGCCAGAATTAGTAAAAAAGAGGCAGATTTTGCCAAATGGATTAAAGAAGGAACTTATAAACAAATCTAAAATGGGAGTTAAATTAGAAGAATGTTCACTATATCAAGTGAGCTTTGGGTATAATAGTATGTTTGTTATCGCTAGTTCATATGACAAAGCTGAACAAAAAGCTATTTTAAAGAAAATGGAAAAAGATACTACTAAAGAGTCTTTATTGACAGTTGATGGTAGTTTAAAAACAGGAATTGAAGTACTTCCTACAGTAACTTCAATCTCATTAATTAGTAAAGAAATAATATTTTAATCGAACAACAATGGAAAGTAACACAAAAAAACCACTATTTTTCTACGGAGAAGTAAACAGAGAGTATAAAGGTAAAAAGATGATCAGAAGAGCATCTGTAGCTGGTATTGTAGATAAATCAAATCCTGATAAACCTGTAATTAGGTTTGGTATGGCTGAGTGTTCTATTAGAGATAGATTTACTAGGGCTAAAGGTAGAGCTATTGCTTTAGCTAGGGCTGAAGGTAAACCTGAGAATATGGTTCCTTTACAAGAGGATATGACTCTAGCTGCTCAATTTACTTCATTTGCTAAGAAATTAATAGCTGAATAATATGAACTTAAGAGCACCTGTAGAATTAAATATTACAGCTATCTTAAGTCGTATTAAAGAAGCTGAAGACTATTATAAGACTTTACCTAGAGTAGAGTTTAGAAGAAGTGCTAATTCTCCTAAAATTAAATTAAAGAGTGATAATACAACAGAATCTTTTGTTAGAAAATTCTTCTCTAAATTTAATTGGGAATATAAAACATATTTCTCAGATACAGTTGTTAAAGCTGTAAATACTGAGTTATATTGTGATATTAATACTAGGAGAAGTATAGAGGATATCTATAGAACTTCTTATTGTTATCTAGGAGATAAATTAACATTAAAAGATCTTATAATAGAAGTCTATAATACTGTAATGGCTAAATCAGCAGGTAGCAATTATTGTAGACAAATCAATAAAAGAGTTTATAAAGATAGAGAAGCTAAAAATGGCTGCTATTATGATGAAACTCAATATGATGAATTAGGATTACAAAGAGCACACTATCAATTATTAATCAAATCAAGTAAATAATGGAAGACCAGTTAATAAGTTATGAGATAGCTAAATTAGCTAAAGATAAAGGCTTTGATTTAAAAACTAAAGATAGCTTTTATGATTTATCTGGTGAATTTCAAATACAATATGGTAGTGGTAAATATCATGATGATAAACTAGGTAAAGAATGGCAAGAAGAAAAGTTAGCTTGTGAAAGTGAAGGTTATAATAGAACTGTAAAAGCTGAGTATAAACGTCCAACACAATCATTATTACAATGTTGGTTAAGAGATAACCACAATATATGTATATATATTGAACCTACCAGTTTAGGAGATCAAGCTCCTTTTATTAGTGATTCTTGGGCTAAGGAAATATTTAATCCTTGGAAAAATAATAATGAAGGTATAGATTATAGTTACGAAGGTGCATTAGAATGGGCACTAAAATATTCACTTAATTTAATAAAATAAAATGTCAGAAAAAAAGAAGTTATTAGTAGGTATTCCAGGATTCCTAAATGAAGATAAAATGTTTGGAGTAACTGGTAATTATATGCAGTTTGCTGCAAGATATGGCGATGTTAGAATACTTATGCCACAAGAAGAGCATGTAGCTGTAGATCTTCTTATATTGCCTGGAGGACTTGACCTGTCACCATCTAAGTATGGTAAAATTCCAGGATACAAAACAGGTAACCATGATGTATTTAAAGAGTTTTTCTTTGAACAAAGATTACAAAATTATATTGATTCAGGTACACCAATTTTTGGTATTTGTCTTGGGTTTCAAATGCTAAACGTTAAATTTGGTGGAACATTAGTTCAACATTTGATAGCTCATCCACAATCTCCAGGAAGATGGCAAACAGCTCATGAAGTTGTTACTGTTTATGATGAAGAAGGTAGAGGTAAACCTGATAATAAAGGAAGAGTATTAAATCCTTATTTAAAAGTAAATTCTCATCATCATCAAGCAGTAACAAGAGATACTATTTCAGATCAATTTAAAGAAATAGCAGTATCTCGTTATCAAGAGCCTGAAGGAGTTATAGTTGAAGCTTTCTTACATAAAGAACTAAAAATATCAGGGGTGCAGTACCATCCTGAAGAATTAGTTTTTGATGAATTAAGTGGAAGATTAATTGAAGAAATTCTAAAATAATACATAAACTAAAGTAGTAGTGTGAGTTTAAAACATCGGGGGAGTACACTCAGAAACATGTAACCCCGAGCTACTATTTTTTAATTAAAGAGGGAGATGAGTGAGAGAGAGAAAAATAAGCTTTGTAGGTAACTATGAAGTATTTGAAAACAATGGTTTATTTGAAGTAAAAACAATAGATGATTGTATTGAGTGGATAAAAGATTTAGAGTTTGTTTGTTTAGATACTGAAACTGAAGGATTCTTTGATCATAATAATAAAATTGTTATGCTTCAATTATCTGATGGTAAAGAAGTTTGGGTATTAGATACAAGAAATACTAATTATGTTAAACGCCTTAAGAAATATTTAGAAGATAAATTAATACTAGGTCAGAATCTAAAGTTTGATTATAAGTTTTTAAAGAAAGAAGGAGTAATCTTAAATAATATTTATGATACATTTTTAGCAGAATGTATTCTAACTAATGGTATCGAAGATAGACAATTAGGATTAGGAGCTCTTACTAAGAAATATTGTAATAAAGAGTTAGATAAATCTGTTAGAAATCAATTTATAGGATTAAAAGGGCAACCATTTACTCATAAACAAATAGTTTATGGTTCTGAAGATGTACTTTATTTACCTATAATCAAAGATAAACAGATGGTTCAGATTATATTTAATAATCTAAATAACTGGTTAGATCTTGAGAATAAGGCATGTTTAGCTTTAGCTGATATAGAGTTCAATGGGATGTGTTTTAATCCCTCAGAATGGCTTAAATTAGCTGCAATAGCAGAAAATCATGTTGGAGATTATTCTAAGAAATTAGATGATTTTATTCAAGAAGATCCTCAGTGTTCTAGATTTGTAAATAAATATGTACAAACTGATATATTTGGAGGAAGTGAGAGAGCTGTTAATATTAAATGGTCTTCTCCAACTCAAGTATTAAAATTATTTAAAAATATAGGTATGGAGTTAGATGATGTATTAGAGAAATCTATTACTAAATATCAAGCTACCTATCCAATAGTAAAACAATTTATAGATTATAAGAAACAAGCTAAATTAACTACTACATATGGAGTTGATTTTCTTAAATTTATAAATAAAAATACAAAAAGAATACATACTGATTATTGGCAGATATTAAATACTGCAAGAATTAGTAGTTCTAAGCCTAATTTACAACAAATACCTGCAAAGAAAGAATATTTTGCTTGTTTTGATGCTCCTAAAGGCTGTAAAATAGTAGGAGCTGACTTTAGTGGTCAGGAATTAAGATTAATTGCTGAAGGATCTCAAGATCCAATTTGGTTAGCAGCATTTAATGAAGGTAAAGACTTACATGGAGCTGTAGCAGCTTTAGTATTTGGTATACCAGAAAGTGAAGTTAAAGAAAAACCTGAATTTGTATATGCAGGAAGTACATTAGTATATTTAAGAGGTAAATCTCCAAGAGATATTGCTAAAACTATTAATTTTATGTTAGCTTATGGTGGTTCTAAATTTAAATTATCAGATACATTAGGTATTTCAGTTGATGAAGCAGGTGCTATTATTGATAATTATTTTAAAGCAGTACCTAAAGTTGCAGAATTCTTAGAAAGATTATCTAATTATGGATTAAATCATGGATTTATAAGATCTTATAGGCCATATTCAGGTATTAGATACTTCGATAATTATAATCCTAGAGGTAATAATGATCAAAAAATAGTAGGAGCTATATCAAGAGCATCAAAGAATACACCTATTCAAATGACAGGTGCTCTAATGTGTAAGTTAGCTATGGTAAATTTAAGAGAGGAAATTCTCAGATTACCATATAAAGTTGAAGTATTTTCTCAGATTCATGATGCTATATTCACTTATTGTGAAGAAGAATTTGCAGAAGAATGGGGAATTAAACTAAAACAAATTATGGAAGATTCTGGTAAAATATTCATAAAGTCTATACCAGTTATAAGTGATCTGGTAATTAGTACAGTATGGACAAAATAAATAAATAAATAAATTAAAACAATTTAAATACATCATGGAAGTAGTATTTCAAACAACAAAAAAGAATCCAAAACCAATCCATCAAGGACAACAGTATGTAGCTGTAATGGCAGATAACAGTGTAATTGTTACTGTAGCAGATAATACTAGAGAAGAAGCTCCTGGAGTTAGAGCTAGATTTTTAACTAGATCAGGTGCTAAGAAATTTATTGATGAAAATCCAATAAAAGCTGGAAGAGTTGAAACTGCTGCTCCTAAAGTAGAAGTTAAAGTAGCTCCAGTAAAAACAGCTGCTGAGTTAAAAGAAGAAAGTTTATCTAAATTAGATCCTTTTGTACAATTAGATGAAGTTAAAAGCAAAGAAGATTACAAAGCTTGGTTAAAAAGAAATAAATTAACTGTTGCTGGTACACGTGAATCAGATAGAGCTTATATTAAATTAAATAAAGCTGGTAGTGATGCATTAATAAGTTATAATTGGGCATCAAGAGGAGGATTTTTCTGCTGTGGTGGTAGAGAACATGGTTCTCATGGTGGTGGTATTAATATTGCTAGTTCACAATATATAACTAAAGCTAGGTTAGAAACTCTTAGTACTTATTTAGCTCCATTATTTGGTAAATTAACTCAAGATCTAATTGGTAAAGGTTATGGTGTTATTAGTTATATTAGGAATCCTTCTAATATGGGTGATGCCTCTGCTAGGATTGGTTTATTATTTGAAGCTTCTAAATATTTTGATTTAGCAGGTACTTTTAATAATCCTAATGGAGGAAATGAATTAAGTATTTATACAGTAAATGAAGAATGGCCTAAATCAGGTGGTGCTGATATTACTGTAGATTAATAATTAAATAATGGCAATAAAAAGTGATAAAGATTATTTAGCTTCCTTAGCAACTGCTAGGGAGGCTACTAAAAAGAAAGAGATGCCGAAGAAACAAAAAACAAAAAAAGAAGAGGTATCATTAGATGTAGAAACTGAAGTAAAACCTCTTCAATCTTATGGTACTTATAAATGGGTTAAAGATATTGATACAATGGCTAAAGATTATAATGCTATATCTTCAGCAATTGTTAAAGAATTATATGATACTAAATCATCTGAAGATAAACCAGTTTATAAACCTATAGATACTCAATATATAGAAAATGAATTAAGAAATCAGTATATAGAGGCATCAAAAGAAGCTATGAAAGACTATGTAATAACTGATGCAGGTCAATTTCATCCTATACAATTTATAGATGAAGATGAACCTCAGAATGATGTTATAACTATGCCTGATTATATAGAAACTAAACCTAAACCTAAATATTCAGCAGATAGAGTAGAAGAACTAGTTAAAAGAGCTAAGGCTTATACCGAAGGTTCTAAGAAAGCGCCTTCATTGCCAGGTAAAGGATCTTATAATTTCAAATTTGGTACAATAGACGACCTACCTTTATATAAAGGAGAAGAAAATCAACTAGAAGACATGATAAAAAAATATAAATATAGATGTTTAGTTGATAAGTTAGGCAATTGCCATAATTTAAGAATTGAAGGAGATTTCACATTAACTGATGAAGAACTCCTTGATTATGCACTAAACGTAGGACATGATAAAATAAGAACAGTACCATTTTTACCTCAATTAAACCAAAAGAAAGCTACTGTAGCAAAAGAGAAGCAAATAAAAGTTAAATCTTCTGGAATAGCAGTAGATACTTTTATTGAAAAAACTAATCATTTGTTTGATAAACCTGTATCTTATGATTTATACAAGAATTTAATAGAACTTAATTCAAGTTTTGATTCTCTTCTTAGAAGTATAGATGGAGATAAATGTTTAAAAAATGTATTTTTAACAGATGCTTTAACAGGAGCTTATGCAGTAACTACAGGTAATTATGATAGAGATAACAATAGTTTTGAAGTTATATCTTTAACAATTGATAAAACAGTTCCAAATAGATATACTAACAAAACAAACTTTGTTATTAAAAAGATGCCTGCAGATAATTGTAGAATTAATACTAGTAGTCAAACTAAATCTTTCTTATTTAGATTTGTAGTTAAAACTACTAAAGAATCTACAACAAGATTTGGAGTACCTAAAAAGTATAAATCTTTAGAAGGTAAAACCTTTGGGTATGAAACAACTAGAGTATCTTATGGTGTTGATCAAGATAAAGATGGTAAATATTTAGATGCTTTTACAATTAACAGTAGAGCTGATAGTATGAATTTACATGTATTAAGTAATGAAATAGAAATATTTGCATTAAACTCTAAATACCTAAAGAAAGTTACCAATAAAATTGCTAAAAAGATTGAGTTAAACAAATCTGCTATTATATTTGATGACAGAAGATTATCAACTTTTAAAAAAGGTGATATTGTAAAAGTTATTAATATTAAAGCTGATAAGTCTAATTATAAAAATTCTATTACAACAGTAGTAGATAAAAAAGGAAATAAAGAAAGATTATTATTTAAACAAATAAAACCATATGTTGACTCAAATCAAGAAAAAATCATCAACCCCTTTAGTGAAGAAGGCAGTAGTAAAACAACCAGCCCAAGTAAAAGCAGAGGTAAAGCGATCAGTTACGCCGATAACTTCTAAGAAAGTACCTACTTCTTTCAGACCTCAGATTAGGAGTAGACATCCTTCTCATAGTATATTAAGGAGAGAACTTCCTTTGTTACCTTTTAGAGCAGTAGTTAGATTAGGTTCTACAACTGAAATAGAGGCTTCTGAGAGAACTTTAAGAGTTGAGTGTAATAGTATTCAATCTATTAAAAATAGTTCATCTAAGGCTCTAATGAAGGCTTGTTTCTTGAAAGCAGGAGTTATGACAGCGGCTTATACTAAAAATGCAGCAGATGTTGATAAATTAACAGATAACTGGGGTTCTTGGTTAGTTGCTAAAAGTCATTATGGCAGTAGAGGTGATGGTAATACACTTATTAAAACTAAAGCTGAATTTGATAAATGGATTAAAGGTAAAACAGTGTCTAATTATATTTTTGAGAAATTTTATAATTATGCATTAGAGTTTAGATTACATGTTACTGAAGAAGGATATTTCTATGCTTGTAGAAAAGCATTAAAAAAAGATTGTCCTGATGATTTAAAATGGAGACATCATGATGATACTTGTGTTTGGTTAATGGAGAATAATCCTGAATTCAGGTTACCTAATAGCTGGCAAGATATTATTACTGATTGTGTTAAAGCTTTAAAATGTATTGGTGCTGATGTATTATCTTTTGATGTTAAAGTACAAGGTGCTGAATCTGAAGGTAAAAAAAGGAATTATCAAGATTATATACTTCTTGAATGTAATAGTGCTTCATCTTTTGGTGATGTAACTGCTCAAAAGTATCTTGAAGAAATTCCTAAAATTCTAAGAAGAAAACATGCTAAATTAGTAAAATAATGAGAACCTTAATTAGTCAAAAGATCTATGTAGTTGGAGGTAATTTACCTTATGCTAATTGGATGTTAGGTCAAACAGTAGATACTATTGAAGAAGCAACTTTGGTAGTATTTACTGGCGGTGAAGATGTAACTCCTAGTATATATCATGCTAAGAAACATCCTCAAACAACTAACAACTTATATAGAGATAATTCAGAAATGGAAGTCTTTAATAGAGCTAAAGTTTTAAATTTACCAATGGTTGGTATTTGTAGGGGTGCTCAGTTAATCTGCTGTTTATCAGGAGGTTCATTAGTTCAACATCAAGAGAATCCTTTATATGTTCATAATATAAAGACTTATGATGAGCAAACTATACCTATTACTTCTACACATCATCAAGCTATGTATCCTTATAGTTTACAATCTAAAGATTATCAATTATTAGGTTGGACTAAAGGTATTAGTAAATTCCATGAAAATGGAGATCAAAGAGAGATGCAATTATTACATGACAAAGAAGCTGAAATAGTATATTTTCACAATTCTAATGCTTTATGTATTCAAGGGCATCCTGAACAAATGTACAATAAGAAAGAATATATAACTAGTATTCAATATCTACAAACTATGTTAAATAAATTCTTATGGAAAGTTTATGCTCAAAAAAGAGCAAATTTATATAATTTTAATTTACAAACAGTATAATGCAAGAAAATAACAATAATGTGCTTCTATATGGAAGTCTGAGAAAAGGAAACTATAACTATGAAAGATTCATGGATTATTTTCCTAAAGGGTTAGAATTCAAATCTACTACAACTATTAAAGGTTTTGATTTATATGATTTAGGTTCATATCCTGGAATTAAAAAATCAGATGATCCTGAGAAAGTATTAGTAGTTGATATTATGACTTGTTCTGATGATTGTTTTAATTCTATTAATAGAATGGAGTTAGGAGCAGGTTATTCAGCTGAAACAGTTATGATAGATGAAACTCCTTATACTATTTATCTATATGAAGGTAGGGTTAATCCTTCTAGATTAGTAGCAACAGGAGATTGGAACAGTAGAAAGTTAGAAGTTACTTCATAAATTAATCAAGGAGGTTGAAATATACCTCCTTTTACAAAATATTTAAATAAAAACCATAAAAACCATAAAGATGGAAGAAAATAAAATTAATGTAGCTACATTATTAATTGGATGTGATCCAGAAGCATTTGTTAAAGATAAAACAACAGGTAAAATAGCATCAGCTATCGGATTAATTCCAGGATCTAAAGATAATCCTCATAAGATTACTGATTTAGGTCATGCTATACAAACAGATAATGTTATGGTAGAATTTTGTGTTCCTCCTACATTAGACCCTAAAGAGTTATATGGCTCTATTCAATTATGCTTAGGTGTAATTAATGGTATGTTACCAGAAAACTTAGAAACAGTTGTAGTTGCTTCAGCTGATTTAGATAAAAAATATCTAAGAAATAAACAAGCAAAAACATTTGGATGTGATCCTGATTATAATGTATATACTATGGAAGCTAATATAGCTCCTCCTAGTGATGGTACATTAAGATCTGCTGGTGGTCATATACATATAGGATATGAAAATCCTAACTTTAGTGATAACATGAAAATTGTTAGGGCTATGGATTTATTCTTAGGTATTCCATCTATTTTATTAGATAAAGATACTAGGAGAAAACAAATGTATGGTAAAGCAGGAGCTTATCGTGAGAAGCCATATGGTGTTGAATACAGAGTTCTTTCTAATTTCTGGATAGCTAGTCAGGAGACAGTAGATTGGGCTGTTAGACAAGCTAAAAGAGCTGTAGAATTTGCTGCTGAAGAAGATTGGTTATCTCCTGAAACTTCATTAGATATTCAGTTAGCTATTAATAATCAAGATTTAGATCTTGCTTGTAAATTAGCTAAACGTTTTAATATTATTTTAGATTTCCAAGAAAGAGAATTAGTTTAATTAAATAACTTAAAGAAAATATATGTGCGGCATAGTAGGCTTCTCAGGTAAGAGAAAATCAAATCCAGATAAATTAGCATTATTAATGCTTCATAATTCCTTAAAAAGAGGAGAAGATGACACTGGGATCTATTCTATAGAGACTGGTGTAGTAAAAAAAGAAAAAAAAGCTGAAGAATTCTTAGGAACAACACAATTACCAAGAACCAATTTATTTATAGGCCATGTAAGAAAGGCTTCAGTAGGATCTAAAGTTGAAAAAAATGCACATCCAGTTGAGTATGATAATTTAATATTAGTGCATAATGGTACTTTAAATAATCATCAGGCTATGTGCAGAGAAGCAGGTTATGATTGGTTTAAAGACTTTGATACTGATACTCAAGTATTAGCTAAACTCTTAGATGATGATAGTAAGAAAGAGAGAATTGTTTTTTCTACATTAAGTGAATATTTAGGATTTGCTGCTTTATTATTTACAGATAAAAGAGATCCTACAGTATTAATGGCTTATAGAAATAATGATAGACCTTTATTTCATGGATTTTGTGAAGGAGGTATGTATATATCTTCTATGAAAGAAAATTTAATGATCATTGGCTGTACAGATATTGAAGAATTTCCTCCATTCTTTGTACATACTATTAAAAATGGTGTTATTATTAATAGTATCTTTTATAGAGAAAAAGAAAAACCAGTTTATACAAAGGGTATAAA
>Ga0247815_10000236_pt1 | contig 43834 bp, 25 predicted proteins | sample UWRJL194509B1_FD_181014 | JGI IMG/M metagenome (GOLD analysis project Ga0247815, IMG submission 181014) | Plant litter microbial communities from Arlington Agricultural Research Station in Wisconsin, United States - UWRJ-L194-509B-1 | ecosystem: Environmental > Terrestrial > Plant litter >...
CAACAGTAACTTCCCGTTTTTTAGGATTAACATTTGTTGCTGTTTTTGATGCCTGGAGCCGTTATGATCAAAAAGCAATTCCTGTATATTTAAAAAATATAGAAAGAAGACCTAATAAAGAACAGACACTCAAAAATAAGGAGATTGCTATCAGTTATGCTGCCTATAATGCATTATGTGAATATTATTTTTCAGACAAAGAATTGTTTGTAGCTTTTATGGTTAAACTAGGTCTGGATCCTAATGATAAATCACTCGACCCTAAAACGCCTGCAGGAATTGGTAATTTAGCAGCAAAAGCAGTAATTGAAGCAAGAAAACATGATGGATCAAATCAATATGGAGAAGAAAATGGTTCAAATGGAACTCCCTATTTTAACTATGTAAATTATAATCCGGTCAATTCCCCTGACGAAATGAAGGATGTAGCTCATTGGCAGCCAAAATATTTTTCAGATGGAAAAGGCGGTAAGTTTGCACCAGCCTGTGCTACTCCATTTTGGAACAAAGTAAAGCCTGTAGGATTAAAATCAGGAGATCAATTTCGTCCTATACCACCGCCTTCATTGGATTCAGAACAACTTAAAAATGAAGTTAAAGAACTACTTGATTTACAATATAATCTTACCAATGAACAAAAAGCATTGGTAGAGTTTATGCGTGATGGGCCAAAATCAGTACAACAGGCAGGACATTGGCTAAAATTCGCTCAGGATGTTTCCAGACGTGATAATCATACTTTAGATCAGGATGTAAAAATGTTTTTTTACAATCAGGTAACTGCTATGGATTGCTTTATAGCATGCTGGGATACAAAAATGTTTTATGACTTTGCACGTCCTTATGCATTAGTGCATTACTATTATAAAGATCAGACTATAAAAGCCTGGGGTGGACCAGGTTTTGGAAATATAGAAATGAAAGGTCAGGATTGGAGACCTTACTCGCCGGATATTTTTTTATGTCCCGCTTTTCCAGGCTATGTTTCCGGACACAGTACAATTAGTGGAGGCTGCGGTGAAGCATTAAAACTATGGACCGGAAGTGATACTTTTGGAGAATCTGCAATCTGTAGTACGCCAGGATCAATGACTGAACCAAATAACATAGGAAAACCTGTTGTGCTTAAATTCCCAACCTTTACAGAAACAGCAAATATGGCAGGAATTTCCAGAGTAATGGGAGGCTATCATATCCAGGCAGATAATGTTCAGGGATTAAAGCTGGGCAGAAATGTGGCACATGAAGTTTGGAAGTTTTATAATAAGCATATCGGAAATAAAACGCCTGAAACTGTAGCGGAAAATTGAGCAAGTTTCAGAATATTAGAAATGCTTTAATTATGAAAATTAAACAGTTAATATCGCTCCTTATAGTATTTGTTTTAACGCAATCCTGCGATTATTTTGCTAATTCAAATGACAAGATGATTACTATTTTGGAGGCCAGAAACAAAATGTATAAAGTGAAAGACAATGCATTTGCGTCAAAAACAGAAGTTGCTTATTACGACTCCATAATTAAAAGTTCTGACGAAGGTTTTTTTAAATTATTTAATGAAATAAATAAGGGAAATGCGTTACTAAAACTTGGAAAAGAAGCAGAGTCTGTAGCAGCTTTAGAAAGTGCCATCGAAAGAAAGAAAAAGATAGATGGTAAAGAAGATCCTAAATCACTGCAATTTTTGGCCATTGCCTATATGAGGCTGGGAGAAAAACAAAATTGTGTGAATTATCACAATCCGGAATCGTGTATTATGCCCATCGAAAAAAATGGAATTCACATGATACGAGAAGGTTCTCAAAAGGCAATTGAAATTTATAAGAGATTATTAACGATTGACCCTGCGGATTATGAATCAAGATGGCTGCTCAATATTGCCTATATGACATTAGGTGGTTATCCGTTAGAAGTTCCCAAACAATGGCTCATACCCAATCTGAATAAAGATTCTGGCTACACTATAAAACCTTTTCTGGACGTTGCCGCAAATGCAGGTATAAAAGGCAGGAATATGTCGGGTGGAGTTATTGTTGATGATTTCAATAATGATAATTATCTGGATATTGTAACTTCTGATTGGAGTCTGGATGGCGTGATGCATTATTATCAAAACGATAAAAAAGGAAAATATATTGATTGTTCCAAAACTTCAGAAATAGGCCGATTCAAAGGAGGATTGAATATGATACAGGCGGATTATGACAATGACGGCGATACTGATATTTTTGTTTTAAGAGGCGCCTGGATGCGTAAATACGGAAGACAGCCCAACTCACTGTTACGCAACAATGGAGATGGCACTTTTACGGATGTAACCATTAAGAGCGGCTTATATTCTGAATTTCCAACACAGGCCGGAACGTGGAATGATTTTAATAATGACGGGTATCTGGACTTATTTATTGGCAACGAATCATCTGATAATGAATCCTATCCTTCTGAATTGTATTTGAATAATCAGGATGGCACCTTTACGAATGTGGCGAAACAAGCAAAATGCGATGTTGTAGCATATATAAAAGGCGTAACAGCGGCCGATTATGATAACGACGGCGATATGGATTTGTTTCTCTCCGGAATGAACAAAAGAAAAACATTATTAAAAAATACCGGACTCAAAAATGGTATGCCGCAATTTGCAGATGTTACAGATCAGGCAGGTTTGGCGGGCATTAATGTAATGACTTTTCCGACTTGGTTTTGGGATTATGATAACGATGGCTGGCAGGATATTTTTGTCTGCGGTTATCAGTTTAATGGCTCGATTGCAGGCGAAATTGCCATGGAAGCCCTGCATATTCCTAACCAAAGCAGTAAAATGTATTTGTACCATAACAATCATGATGGTACTTTTTCTGATGTATCTAAAATATCCGGACTAAGTAAAACCGTATTTGCAATGGGTTCCAATTATGGAGATATTGATAACGACGGTTTTCTGGATATGTACCTCGGAACAGGAAATCCGGATTATAAATCACTATCACCAAATAGATTATTTAGAAATATGGGCAACGGAAAATTTGCAGATGTTACTGTTTCCGGCAGGGTAGGAAATTTACAAAAAGGTCATGGTGTAGCCATTAATGATTTGGATAATGATGGAGACAATGATATTTTCATAGAAGTTGGCGGCGCTTATTCAGGGGATTCTTTTAGCAATTCTCTATATATGAATCCCGGACAAAACAATAACCGCTGGATAAAATTGCAGTTAGAAGGAACAGACAGCAATCGTTCTGCTATTGGAACCAAAGTAAAAGTCACTTTCAGAGAAAATGGCCTTTCCAGATCGGTTTACAGGATATTAAATTCGGGTGGTAGCTTTGGAGCGTCGGCTTTAAGAATGGAAATCGGAATTGGACAAGCCACAATGATAGACCAAATCGAAATTACCTGGCCAAAAGACCAAAAGAGAAAAGTCTTTAAAAATGTAAAACCCAATCAATACATTAAAATTATTGAAGGCGAAGATAACTTCTCAAAAATAGATAGTAAAAGAACCCTCTTTTCAACAGCCGGAGCAAAATCTCCTATTTGTATCTGAAAAAATTAAAATTATTTAGCATCATACATATGAAAAATATAAAAATAAAAGCAGTGTTTTATAGCCTTCTGGGGTTATTATTGCTTACCAGTTGTTCTAAAGAATCAGATGAGAAGATCTTTACGACTTTAGATCGTTCTGATACCGGAATTGATTTCAGTAATAATCTGAAAGAAAATGATTCCCTAAATTATTTCACCTACAATTATATTTATTTGGGTGGTGGAGTTGCAACAGGCGACATTAACAATGATGGTCTGGTCGATATTTTCTTCACAGGAAATCAGGTATCCAATAAATTGTACCTAAACAAAGGAAACTTAAAATTTGAAGATATTACAAAAAAAGCTGGCGTTGGTGGTGATTCCCGTTGGTACACCGGCGTTACAATGGCAGATGTAAACGGTGATGGTTTTTTGGATATTTATTGTAGCGTTGGAGGGAAATTCGGACCGAAAAACAACGAATTGTATATCAATAATGGAAATGGAACTTTTACAGAAAAAGCAAAAGAATACGGCATTGATGATATAGGAAATAGTGTTCAGGGAACTTTTTTTGATTATGATAAAGATGGCGATTTAGATTTATTTGTAGCCAATTATCCACCAACGAAATTCAATTCGGCAACAGGCGATTATGTACAAATGATGCTTCACGTAAAAGACAATGAATCAGGACATTTGTATCGAAATGATGGTAATCATTTTGCTAATGTTACCCAGGAAGCCGGCGTAAAAAACTACGGTTTATCATTAAGTGCCACAATTGGTGATTTAAATAACGACACCTGGCCGGATATTTATGTTTCTAACGACTTTAACTCACCAGATTTTATGTACATCAACAATCAGGATGGTACTTTTAAGGAAGTGGTAAAAGAAGCAATGGCACATAATTCTTTCTACGGAATGGGTGTTGACATTTCAGATTTTAACAACGATGGAAATTTAGATGTTTTTCAGGTAGATATGGATGCTAAAGACAATCGTCGTAAAAAAGCAAACATGTCGAGCATGAATCCGAAACTTTTTTGGGATGTCGTTGATGCTGGCTTCAATTATCAATACATGCACAATTGCATGCAGTTGAATACAGGAGTTAATGAAAACGGGATTCCACATTTTGGAAATGTATCGCGAATCACAGGAACTTCATCTACAGACTGGAGCTGGGGACCTTTATTCGCCGATTTTGATAATGACGGAAACAGAGATTTGTTTGTAACGAATGGAACCCGAAGAGAAATTAACAACAATGATTTCTTCCATAGTTTAGAAGCACTTAACCTTCAGCCAAAAGATTTGTTGAAGAAATCCCAGGAAATTCCTTCTGAGAAAATTGACAATTTTATGTTTCAAAACAAAGGAAATTTAAATTTTGAGCAAGCCAATAAAAAATGGGGAATTGAATTTAAAGGCTTTTCAAATGGTGTTGCTTACGCCGATTTAGATAACGACGGCGATTTAGATTTAGTTGTAAATAATATTGACGATTATGCTTCTGTTTTTGAAAATTCAAGTTCTAAACACAACAATTACATCAAAGTAAATTTCAAAGGAAATACTAAAAACACCTTTGGTTTAGGGAACCGTGTTTACATAAAAACGAAAAAAGGAACCCAAATGCAAGAGCTTACTTTAACCAGAGGTTTTCAGTCATCGGTAGCGCCTGAATTGCATTTTGGTTTGGGAAAAGATAAAACCATCGATGAGGTAAAAGTGGTATGGACAAACGGCAAAGTCCAAAAATTATCTAATGTGAAAGTGAATCAGACTTTAAACTTTAAGGAACAGGATGCCAAAGAAGAAACAGCGTTAAAAACAACTCCCAAAACTCATTTGTTTGCAACAGAAACCGCCGTTTTTCCGGTTTTTAAACACGAAGAAAATCAATACGATGATTTTAAAGATCAGGTTTTATTGCCTCATAAAATGTCAACTTTTGGTCCAGCTATTACCGTAGGAGATCTAAATAAAGACGGTTTAGAGGATTATTTTATCGGAGGCTCAGCCACATATTCCGGAAAAGTATTCATGCAGACTGCCACTGGTTTTGCTGAAAAGAAAATTCAGGCCCTCGAAGAAGATAAAGCGAGCGAAGATACAGGAGCCTTAATTTTTGATGCTGATAATGACGGCGATAATGACTTATACGTGGTGAGCGGCGGTTACGAATTCTTGGTCAACGACCCAAAATTACAAGACAGATTATACCTGAATGACGGAAAAGGCAATTTTACAAAAGCGCCAAAAGGAGTTTTGCCAACGATGCTATCAAGTGGATCAAAGGTATATCCTATTGATTATGATAAAGATGGAAAACAGGATCTTTTAGTATTAGGAAGACAGGTTCCGGAACAATATCCGTCGCCCGCAACGACTTATTTGCTGCATAATATAAGTACTGCAACGCAGCCAAAATTTGAAGTTTCTAAAAAATCGCCTAAAGAATTTACCCATTTAGGAATGGCAACAAGCGCTGTAATTACCGATTTTAATAATGACAAATTAGCTGATATTATTGTGGTGGGCGAATGGATGCCGATCCGTATTTTTCAGAATACAACTTCGGGTTTCAAAGAAGTTACTAAAAACATGGGGCTTAACGATGACACGACCGGTTGGTGGTGGAGCATGCAGCAAGGTGATTTTGATCATGATGGCGATATGGATTATATCGTAGGAAACAATGGTTTGAATTATAAATACAAAGCAACTATTAGTGAAACTTTTGATATTTATGTAAAAGATTTCGACAATAACAAACACAAAGACATCGTGTTGAGTTACTACAATGACGGAAAACAATATCCGGTGCGTGGCCGCGGTTGTTCGTCTCAGCAAATTCCAAATATCAAGAAGAAATTCAAAGACTACGAAAGCTTTTCTGAAGCTACTTTGGTCGATGTTTACACAGAAAAATCACTTAAGGAAGCCCTGCATTATAAAGTAAAATCGTTTGCCAGTATTTATTTAGAAAATAAAAATGGCAAGTTTGTAATTCACGAACTGCCAGTTGAAGCGCAGCTTACGTGTATCAATCAAATAATGATTGATGATTATGATAAAGACGGAAAACTCGATGTTTTAATAACCGGAAATATGTACAACTCTGAAGTTGAAACGCCACGAAACGATGCCGGTCACGGATTATTTTTAAAAGGAGATGGCAAAGGAAAATTCAAATCGGTTGCAGCAACCGACAGCGGATTTTTTACTCCGGGCGATGTTAAAAACATGGAAAAAATTAATGTAAAAGGGAAAAATTATCTTTTGATTACTAAGAATAACTCTTTTCTACAAAGTGTTAGAATCAATTAAACTTTCTTGTTTTGAATTTGTAACAACTATTCAAAATAAAAACATGTTAAGCATCTAATTAACAAAAAAAATAAAAAATGAGAAAAGTATACCTGTGTTGTCTCTTTTTAATTCCCCTTTTAACGAGCGCGCAAACAGATATAGACGCCCTTATGATGAACAAAAATAATTTTTGCTTCGGGGCGATATACCAATATAGCAGTTGGAATGAATATTGGGAAGGTACATTCAAAAGAGAGAATCTAAATCTTGGAACAGTATCTGCTCAAGGGCCTGCACTGATGTGCAATTATGGCATAATAGACAAATTAAATTTTTTATTTACGATTCCATATCTTGAAACTAAGGCTGCTGTAGGAACTATGCAGGGACAAAAAGGAATGCAGGATGTAACATTAACCCTGAAATACATGCCCATTAAAAAAACCGTTGGTGCACTTACATATTCCTTATTTGCTTTAGGGAGTTATTCCTTGCCTGCCTCAGACTATTTAGCGGATTATTTGCCATTAAGTATTGGTCTTGGCAGCAAAACAGGAACTTTACGCTTAATGGGAGATGTGCAGTATCATCGTTTCTTTACTACTTTATCTGGTGCGTATATTAAAAGAGCAAATATCACCATTGATCGAAATTCCTATTTAACAGATGAAATTCATTACACCAATGAAGTAAATATGCCAGATGTTATCAACGTTAATTTAAGAATAGGATATCGCTCTTCAAGATTAATTGCGGAGGCCATTATTGACAATTCGGTTACACAATCCGGAGGTTTTGACATTACAAAAAACAACATGCCTTTCCCGAGTAATACCATGAACGCTTTTAAATTGGGTTTGAATGGAAAATATACGCTAAAAAAACTTCCTGAATTGGCCGTTGTCGGTGGCTATAATGTAGTAACGGAAGGTAGAAATGTAGGAGAAGCAGCCTCGTTTTACGGAGGCGTGTTTTACCTGATTAATTTTAAAAATAAAAACAAGTAAGATGAAAAATGCTATTCAAAAAATTGTCTTAAAAAGTCTTTTACTTCTATTAGCTGGACTACTATATTCCTGTGATGATGATATTTCACAGCGTAATGAGCAGTTTCCACAATTGAACCCTAAAGATCCAGATGCTGAAGCTTATACCTGGAAACCCTATCTTTTAACCGCACCTGATGAATTTTCAATAGATGTACCCGTTGCCACAAGCACACCTGCTTATACTAGGGAAATTAATGAAATAAAGAGTTTTCAGGTAAGTATTACAGATGAACAAAAAAGCATAATTAAATTTTGGAGCGCTGGCAGCGTACTGCGTTGGAATGAAATTATGCGAACATTAGTAGCAAGGCATAATCGCCCACCGTACCAAAATGAGGATGGAACTTATCCGGCGCCGTCAGCAGCAAATCCATTTGCATATCCTCAATTTCCATTTTCCAATCCTCCTTATGCTGCAAGAGCGTATGCTTATGTAAGTGCTGCTCAATACGACGCATTAATTGCTGCCTGGCATTATAAAAAGCTGTACAACAGGTCGGCACCATACGTTGTTGATCCAAGTTTGCAAGTATTAGTTCCTAAAAGTACTTTGCCGTCATATCCTTCAGAAGATGCTGTCGTGGCGGGAGTTACTGTTGAGCTTTTAAAATTATTATTCCCAACTGAAATCGCTTACATAAACGCAAAAGCGGAAGAAGAAAAATTATATCGCATTATAAGCGGGGCAAATGTTCGCTCAGATATTGATGCCGGAATCAGTTTAGGCAGAAAAGTTGCTGCAAAATTTATAAGCCGCGCTTCGACTGATGGAGCGGGCACTGCTGGTGGTACACCGGCAATGTGGGCAGCATTAGAATCTCAAACTGCAGCAACAGGCGAAGTTCCGTGGAAGTCATTAGAAATACCAGCGAGACCACCAATGTTACCATTATTCGGGAAAGTAAAATCATTTTTGATGACAGAAGCAGATGTTGTAGCAAGTCGTCCGCCTGCACCTCCTTCAACAAAATCTGATGCTTTTGCAAAAGAATTAGCTGAGATCAAAAAATACAGTCAGGATAATTCTCGTGAACACCTGGAGATTGTTAGTTTTTGGGCTGACGGAGTAGATACCTATACACCTCCAGGCCATTGGAACGCTATTGCCTCTGAATCTTTTGTGGAACAATCGTACAGCGAAATTCGATGGGCAAGAAATTTAGCCTTACTAAATGTATCCATGATGGATGCTGCGATTAGTTGTTGGGATGCCAAATACACTTACTTCAATCCACGCCCGTGTCAAATGGATCCTTCAATTAAAACAACTACGGGAGTTCCTAATTTTCCGGCATATGTTTCGGGTCATTCTACTTTTAGTGCTGCTGCCTGTGCTGTCTTGTCCCATTTCATTCCATCTCGAAAAACAGAATATGAGGCAATGGCTATAGAAGCATCAAACTCCAGAATGTATGGAGCTATCCATTACAGAAGCGATTGTGAAAAAGGATTAGATTTAGGTAAAAAAGTAGCTGCCTTTGCAGTTAACAGGGCAAAAACGGATGGTGCTGAACAATAGTTTGTAAATAATTTCTAATTATATTTTAAACCTGACATGTATCAAAATATGCCAGGTTTTTTATTTATTAATCATTTGAACTGCCTGAAATTTTCAGGTCTGCTTATAGGTTTACTATAATTTTCAGAAAGATAAGGTACTGATGTGTTTTTTTATTTAACTCTGCTTCATTTGTTATATAAAATGCTCGATTTGTATGATTTCGATATTCCGTATTGGTCTACTTTTGACGCTTGTTAAGTTGGTTTCCTTTCCAATTGCAGCATTCAAAATATAATTTTTAATTCAACCAAAAAGGTTCTCTAAAACATATAAAATGAGATTACGATTTATAGCTGCGGCTTTGTTTTCCGTATTTTTTCAAAGTTCTTTTTCGCAGACCAATGCTTCGACCGAAAAAAGAATTCAACAGTTAATTAAGAAAATGACTTTGAAGGAAAAAGTCGGTATGCTGCATGGCAATTCTAAGTTTTACACAGAAGAAGTAAAACATCTCGGAATTCCGGAATGGGCCTTGTCTGACGGCCCACACGGAGTAAGAGCAGAAATGAATCGCCACAACTGGCAATATGCGGGACTAACGGATGATGCTTCGACCTGTTTTCCTCCGGGAACGGCAATGGCGGCAAGCTGGAATTTAGAACTGGCCAAACAACGCGGTATTGTTTTGGGCGAAGAAGCACGCTACCGCAAAAAAGATGTTTTACTGGGACCGGGAATCAACATTATTCGTTCTCCGCTGTGCGGGCGAAATTTTGAATATCTGAGTGAAGATCCGTTTCTTATTTCGCAACTTTCTATCAACTATATCAAGGCTTTGCAAACTCAGGATGTTGCGGCTTGTGTAAAACATTTTGTGGCCAATAATCAGGAACAAAATCGGTTTGTGGTTGATGTCACGATGAGCGAACGCGCGTTACGCGAAATTTATCTGCCGGGTTTCAAGGCTTCCGTTGTAGATGCCGGAGTATTGGGCGTTATGGGAGCTTATAATAAATTCAGAGGTTCTTATTGTACCGAAAATGAATATTTGGGACGAACGCTTTTGCGAGATGAATTTGAATTCAAAGGCGTTTATATGTCAGATTGGGATGCGGTTCACAGTACAGAAAAAGCAGCTTTGGCTGGTTTGGACTTAGAAATGGGAACCGAAAAAGAAAATTATAACGACTGGTATTTCGCAGATCCTTTGATTAAAGCAGTAAAAGAAGGCCGCGTAAAAGAAAGTATTGTTGATGAAAAAGTGGCCAACATTCTGAGAGTCATGATTAAAACGAAAGTCTTAGATCCCAAAACCAGAATAAAAGGTTCTATAAACACAAAAGAGCACCAACAGGCAGCCTATCGTTCTGCTGTCGAAGCAGTTGTTTTACTGAAAAACGAAAAGCAAATTTTGCCATTGAATATGAGCGCCTTAAAATCAGTGGCGATTATTGGGGATAACGCAACCCGCACGCATTGCGGTGGCGGCTTTAGTTCAGAAATAAAAGCTTTGTATGAGATAACACCGCTTCAGGCGATGACCGATAAATATGGAAAATCGATGCAGATTAATTTTGCGCAAGGGTATGACAAACAATCTCATGTGGTGGAAAGAAGCAGCGACGGTCAGTTAAATACCGATAAAGTCGATTGGAAATTAATCGAAGAGGCAGTGGCTCAGGCGAAAAAATCAGATGTAGCCATTGTTTTTGCAGGTTTAAACCACGATTTCGATTCAGAATCATTTGACAGATTACACATGCGTTTGCCTTACGGACAGGAAACGTTGATTCAGGAAGTAGCCAAAGCCAATCCGAAAACCATTGTCGTGATTATTGCAGGTTCTCCGCTTGAACTGGCGGGTATTGAATCGCGTGTGCCCGCTGTAGTTTGGGGTTGGTATGGCGGCATGGAAGCCGGAAATGCCGTGGTTGATGTATTAAGCGGTAAAGAATTTCCTTCTGGAAAACTGCCCTTTACAATGCCGGTTACTTTAAGCCAATCTCCGGCACATGCATTGGGTGCGTATCCGGGACACGATTTAAAAGTCAATTATGAAGAAGATATTTTGGTAGGATACCGCTGGTTTGATACCAAAGGGATAGAACCTCAATATCCATTTGGTTACGGGTTGTCTTATACTTCTTTTGAAATTTCTAATGTTAATGCTGACAAAAAAATATATACTGTAAATGATGAAATAATAGTGAAGTTTACTATCAAAAATGCAGGAAAAACAGATGGGGCAGAAGTAGTTCAATTATATGCTGGTCAAACAAAAGCATCGGTTTTAAGACCTAAAAAAGAATTAAAAGCATTCGATAAAATATTCCTGAAACCGGGAGAACAAAAAACAGTTGATTTAAAAGTGAAGGTAAAAGATTTGGCTTTTTATGACGAAAAAAGTACGGACTGGAAAGTTGAACCGGGTGAATTTGTACTTTATACGGCTACATCAGCTAAAGATATTGTGAGTACGCTTCCTATTACCGTACAATAAGATAATATAGTTTTTTTTACCTGCTTTGTGGTAATTTTTGTACCACAGAGATACACAGAGATTTTCGCAGAGCTGCACGGAGAAAATTAAACTTTGCGGCTTTGCTAGATTAAAACCAAACCAAAACGGAGTCATTCTACAAAGAATGGCAATTAAATAAAGGATTTTTGTTTCACGCAGATTCTACAGATTTATTCCTTATTAATTATCTGCGCATATCTGCTTAAATCTTTTTAAAATCCGCGTAAAAAAACTTTGCGACTTTGCGTCTCTGCGAGATTAAATAAAAACTTTGTGTATCTCTGCGAAACCTTTGTGTATCTCTGTGGTATTCAGTTACGCGTTCTTACCAGCGCACTTTGCGTTAAATTTAACCGCAAGGCGGCTAGTTTCCTCTTCTTTCCTTTAAATCTCTTTCAATCCCAATTTCCATTTTTTTATCAATTACATAAAAACAAAGTAAAACCGCGCTTATGATAAATATAAAACCGGGATAGATGCTTACAGAAAGTTTAATTCCTTCTACCGCTGCCGGAACCTGATTGACTTCTTCAGCGACATACCCATATTTAGATAAAAATGCAGCACCCAAAGCGCCCCCAATACTTATTCCTATTTTCAATCCCACTAACATGGCAGAAAAAACTGTTGCGGTTGCTCTTCGATTGTTTTTCCATTCACTGTAATCGGCTACATCAGCAATCATCGCCCATAATAATGGGATCGTTACTCCGTAAATAAATCCATGTGCTAATTGCGTCAAAAAAACCATTGCAATAGCAGTTCTGCCATAAAAATTAAAAAGCAATAAGCTGATAGCAGACAAAAAAATGAAAGTGATGTAAATATTTCTTTTTCCAAAGGCATCTGCGAGTGATTTTGAAAATAAAATTCCAAAAATCATAAACAGAATGCCGCCCGCATTAAAAAGACTAAATGCAGAAGTAGGAACATCTCCAGGCCACTGAAAATCTACTAATCCCATTGTTATCAGTGCATTATTCAGCTCGTGAACAAATGCTGTAAAACCAATATCTTTCAAAAATATTGTTTGCGCAGCCGGGTCTAAATAATACTTAAAATAGAAAACATACATGCCGCCTTTTAAAGACAAAGTGATAAATACCAGAATAGTAACCAATAGCATCACCAGCCACGGGCCATTTTTAGCCAGATCGGCAAAATCCTGTTTGACAGAAGATTTCTGATTCTCTGCGGGTATGATTCGTTCTTTCGTAGTAAAAAAAGTAATCAGCAGACAAATTACGCCGGTAACAGCAAATAGAATCATCGTATTTTTAAAACCAATTGCCTTATCGCCATGTCCTAAAATTAAAACCAATGGCAATAGAAGTGACTGAATTATAAATTGCGCTACCATAACAGCAACAAATCGATAGGAGGAAAGGCTATTTCTTTCTTTCATATCGCCTGTTAAAACACCACTTAAAGCAACATAAGGTAAGTTATTAGCGGAGTAGATGATAACGAGAAAAAAGTAAGTCAGCAAGGTGTAAATAATTTTGCCGTTTTCTCCAAAATTTGGAGTTAAAAAAGAGAGGACAGCACCAATTCCAAAAGGCAGAGCGGTCCATAGTATCCAGGGTCTGAATTTTCCCCAGCGGGTTTGCGTACGATCCGCAATAACGCCCATCATGATATTAAAAAAAGCACCAATAAATCCTCCGATAAAAATAATAATACTCGCCGTTCCCGCAGGAATTTTATAAACATCGGTATAAAAAAAAGCCAAGAAGGTCAGTAAGGTCTGAAAAATCAAATTTGCTGCAAAATCTCCTAAACCGTATCCTATTTTTTCCAGTACAGAAAGCTTTTGCGATGTATTGCTCATCAATGTACTGGTAGACTTTTTTCTGCTTATCTCCATCGTGTTGATTGAAAATTATTGTAGCGCGATAGTATCAGTATACGATCGCTTCGTTTCATTTCATTTTTATAAAATGTTAAACGTAAAAATAGCTTGAAAGCAGCAATAAGATTGTCAATTTTGAAGCCTTTAATAGCACATTTGAAGCATTCTTTGTTTATGGAAAATCTATTAAATTTTAATTGCTATTTTAGCTTTTGATTTTAAAAAACAACTGAAAATCAACATCATTAGTTACACTTTTTTCATTTTACTTATATGCGTATCCATTATCTTTTATTGATCGTTTCCTGTTTTTTTATTGGCTGCAATAAAAAACAGCATACTGATGAGTATCACAAATATACCAATGATTTGAGCAATGAAACCAGTCCGTATCTTTTACAGCATGCGCACAATCCAGTAGATTGGAAAGCATGGAATCAGGAAACGTTAGACCAAGCAAAAGCAGCAAATAAACTTATTATTATTTCAGTAGGATATTCTGCTTGTCACTGGTGCCATGTCATGGAACAAGAAAGTTTTGAAAATGAGGCTGTCGCCAAAGTAATGAACGATAATTTTATCAGCATAAAAGTAGATAGGGAAGAGCGTCCTGATATTGACCAGATTTATATGAACGCCGTACAATTAATGACAGGCAAAGGCGGATGGCCTTTAAACTGCATTGCACTTCCTGATGGGCGTCCCATTTTTGGAGGCACCTATTTTACGAGAGAGGAATGGACAAAGGCCTTAACAGAAATCGCTGATTTGTATAAAAATAATCCAAAGAAAGCGAGTGAATATGCCGACAAATTAGCAGCAGGAATTCAGAAATCACAATTGATTACAGTGAATAATAGTAAGCCTGATTTTAAAAAAGCAGCACTTTCTGAAGCCGTAACATTATGGAAAACAGAATTAGATTATAAAGAAGGCGGGTTAACCGGTGACATCAAATTTCCAATGCCTAATTCGTTGAGTTTGCTGCTTCGTTATAGTATTCAGGAAAATGACAAAGCGCTGCAGGCCTATGTGCAGACAACATTGACAAAAATGGCGAATGGCGGTATTTACGACGCAGTTGGCGGTGGTTTTTCCAGATATTCGGTAGATGCAAAATGGCATGTTCCTCATTTTGAAAAAATGCTCTATGACAATGCACAATTAGTGAGTTTGTATGCTGATGCGTATCTGGTTACAAAAGATGATTTGTATAAAAAAACAGTAATGGAAACATTGAATTTTGTTGAAAAAGAACTCATGGCTTCCAATGGTGCTTTTTATTCGTCTTTAGATGCCGACAGTAAAAACAAATCAAATAAACTGGAAGAAGGAGCGTATTATGTCTGGAAAAAAGAAGAATTACAAACGCTTTTAAAATCAGATTTTCCTCTATTTCAAAAATATTTCAATATTAATGAAAATGGTTTATGGGAAAATGGAAACTATATTTTATTTAAAAACCAATCCGATAAAGAGTTTGCATTTCAAAATAAATTGACGGGAACAGAACTGAATTCGAAAATAAAAAACTGGAAACAAATACTTTTAGCAGCCAGAAACAAAAGACCACGCCCTCATTTAGACGATAAAACCTTAACTTCATGGAATGCTTTAATGATTAAGGGTTATGTGAGTGCTTATCGGGCATTTAAGAATCCACATTATAAAGAAGTCGCTTTAAAAAATGCCAATTTTATTGTGAATACGCAGCTGCAAAAAGACGGAAGTTTATATCACAGTTATAAAGATGGCAAAAGCAGTATTGGTGGTTTTTCAGAAGATTATGCTGCTGTGATCGATGCGTTTATTGCGGTGTATCAAATTACACTTGACGAAAAGTGGCTTAACAAAGCGAAACAGCTGACAGATTACACGATGGCTCATTTTTGGGATAAAAAATCGAATCTGTTTTATTTTACACCCAATATGGCAACAGGGTTGATCACCAGAAAAATGGAAATCGCAGACAATGTAATTCCAGGTTCTAATTCGGTTCTGGCGCATAATTTATTTTTATTAGGGCATTATTATTCTAATGATGTTTATTCAAAAACGGCGCAGCAGATGCTGAATAATGTAAAAGAAGATGCGCTGCAGGCACCAACGGAATATTACAACTGGCTGAATCTCATGCTGCATTACACCGATAGTTATTTTGAGGTCGCCATTTCAGGAAAGGAGGCTGTGGCTAAAACAAATGAGCTTCAAAGTTATTATCTGCCAAATATTCTTATTGCCGGAGCGGCTGCGGCCAGTAAACTTCCTATTTTAGAAAATCGTTTTGCAGCCCATCAGACCTATATTTATGTTTGCGTGAATAAGGCTTGTAAAATGCCGGAAAGCGATGTGAATGCCGCCGTTGGTAAAATAAATAAGGGTTTATAAAGTGATTATAATTTATTTTTTTATCATTAAAAATAAATAGAATGTTTTTTAATATATAATTTTTTAATAATTACGTATAATATATCAAAGCAACCGGTTGTGTGTTACTGCGTTTTGTTTATATTTGTGATACTTCACTGATTAAATTCTATTACAAATATAATTTACGGTACAATTGAAGATTTTGAGTTTGCATTTAAAAATTAATGTTGGTTATAAGTGTTATTCTACAAATGGGTTTATAACTAAGTGTAAGTGTTAGTTTTTAAATTAAAGCCGAAAGCTTAATCACTTTCGGCTTTTTCATAAGCTGCAATTGTATGACTTACAAATTCTTAAAAGGCATGAAATAGAGCAATAGCTAAAAAATACGGATAGAACCACTAACTATAAAACCAAACCAAAAATAATAAAATGAAAAACCAAACCAAAATTGTATTGACCGTATGCTGTTGTCTTTCAGTAATAAAAATTACGGCGCAAAACCCCATTATAAAAAATATTTTTACGGCTGATCCGGCACCTATCGTGCACAAGGGTACCTTGTATTTATATACAGGACACGATGTGGCGACCGAGCAGGATACGAATTACAAAATGGCCGACTGGCGTGTGTATTCGACAACGGATATGGCATCCTGGAAAGATCATGGAGCACCGCTTTCACCCAGTACATTTTCATGGGCGACTGGCGATGCTTATGCGGCACAATGTATCGAGAGAGACGGAAAGTTTTACTGGTTTGTCTCTACATTTCATAAAAAAGATGACGTAAGCGGAGGCGGAGCAGCAATTGGTGTGGCAGTTTCTGATAATCCTACTGGTCCTTTTAAGGATGCAATTGGCAAAGCACTGATCATTAACGAAATGACTACAGATATGACGTATGCCTGGGATGATATCGACCCGACAATATTTGTTGATGACGATGGACAGGCTTATCTGTTTTGGGGAAATGGCAGCTGTAAATGGGTGAAATTGAAAAAAAATATGATTGAAATGGATGGTCCAATCACGACTTTCAAACCCAAAAATTATATCGAAGGACCATGGGTGTATAAACGCAAAGGAATTTATTATTTAGTTTATGCAAGCGCCGGAACAAAACCTGAAATGATTGAATACTGTACTTCCAAAAAACCAACAGGACCTTGGGAATATCAAGGAATTATTCAGGAAAACGTACCCAACAGTTTTACGACGCATCCTGGAATTATTGATTACAAAGGCAAATCATACTTTTTTTATCACAACGGAAGTTTGCCTACGGGCGGGAGCTACAGACGATCTGTTTGTGTAGACTATATGTATTATAATGAAGATGGAACCATTCAAAAAATAATACAGACTACTGAAGGGGTCAGCAAAATAAAGTAGTGTCTCTTAATTTAATCTTTTGTCCCATGAAAAAAGGAATTAAGTTCGTTTTCGTCTTTTTTGTTTTGTTCATTCAGGCTATGGCTTTGGCGCAAGCCCAAAATCCGATAATTTTTGCTGATGTACCTGATTTGTCAATAATCAGGGTTGGAGCAACTTATTATATGAGCAGTACTACGATGCACATGAGCCCGGGTTTGCCTATTATGAAATCTACTGATCTTGTCAATTGGAAAATCATCAATTATGCCTATGATACTTTGGCAGATATACCGGAATTAAATTTGACAGAAGGAAAAAGCACCTATGGAAGAGGTTCATGGGCTAGCAGTCTGCGTTTTCATAACGGAATGTATTATGTGACCACTTTTGCACAAACAACAGGTGAAACCTATATTTTTAAAACTACAGCTATAGAAAAAGGAAACTGGCAGAGAGTTTCTTTTAAACCGGATTATCACGACCATTCTTTCTTTTTTGATGATGACGGTAAGGTCTATTTAATCTACGGAGCAGGCAAAATCAAATTGGTAGAACTCAATGCTGATTTAACGGGAATTAAAGAAGGTGTTCCTGAGAAAGTTATAATAGAAAACGCCAGTGAACCGGCTGGAAATACTATTATGTTAGGCGCTGAAGGTTCTCAGTTATTTAAAATAAAAGGAAAATATTACCTTTTTAATATTTGCTGGCCTCAGGGCGGCATGCGAACCGTAATCATTCACAAAGCAGACAATATTAATGGTCCGTGGGAAGGAAAAATAGGTTTGCAGGATTTAGGCGTTGCTCAGGGCGGACTTATCGATACTCCTGACGGACGCTGGTTCTCTTATCTTTTTCGCGATTTTGGAGCTGTTGGCAGAATTCCGTATTTGGTTCCTGTAAAATGGGAAGACGGCTGGCCAATAGTAGGCGAAAATGGAAAAGTTCCTGAAAAATTAAACCTGCCAGCGAGTAAAGGTTTGATTCCGAATTTGGTTGCTTCTGATGAATTCAATCACAAGAAAGGACAAGAAACACTTCCATTAGTCTGGCAGTGGAACCACAATCCCGATAATGCACTTTGGTCTTTAAAAGAAAGAAAAGGTTATCTGCGCCTTAAGACAGGAAGAATCGATACTGATTTTCTGTTAGCAAGAAATACACTTACACAACGCACTATTGGCCCAACAAGTTCCGCTTCTGTTTCTTTGGATATCTCTAAAATGAAAGAAGGTGATTTTGCCGGATTATCTGCCCTGCAAAAAGAATACGGACTGGTGGGAGTGCAAGTTGAAGAGGGCAAAAAATCAATAGTAATGGTAAATACTATTAAAGATAAAGCTGTTGAAGTACAGCGAATTCCTTTAGATCAAAATCAGGTTTATTTTAAAATTGATTGTGATTTCACGAACAAAAAAGATGAAGCCAATTTTTTCTACAGTTTAGATGGAAAAGTTTGGAACCCAATAGGAGAAACTTTAAAAATGAAATATACCCTTCCGCATTTTATGGGATATCGTTTTGGCTTATTCAATTATGCAACAAAAAATACCGGAGGATATGTTGATTTTGATTGGTTTAGAATTAAATAGTAAAAAGATAAATTATGATAACAGATAAAAATTTTAAAAATCAACTTCTGATTAGAATTCACGTTTTGGTATTGGTATTCGGATTGATTGTACCCGTTTCGGCCGTTGGTCAGATTAAAAAGAAAGCTGAGAAATCAGAAGCCAAAATGCCTCAATATCGTAATCTTTTTGCGGCAGCAGGTTATAGTCAGGCTGCAATAGACAAGAAATTAGCCAAAGCCTATTATGATGTTTTCGAAGGACCTAATAAAGTGTATTTTGAAGAAGGCGATTCTTTAGGATATGTTTCGGATGTCAAAAATAAAGATGCCCGTACCGAAGGAATGTCATATGGAATGATGGTTGCCGTTCAGCTCAATAAAAAAGAGGTTTTTGACCGAATCTGGAGATGGTCGGTAAAATACATGCAGCATCAGGAAGGACCAAGAGAAGGCTATTTTGCCTGGAGTGTAAATCCTGAAACCAAAAAACAAAATTCGGCAGGCTCTGCTTCACATGGAGAATTGTATTATATCACGAGTTTGCTTTTTGCTTCAAATAAATGGGGCAACGATACTGGAATTCATTACTATAATGAAGCCAGAAAAATATTGGATGCCATGTGGAAAAAAGACGGTACTGGCAATATTTATAACGTTATAAACACAGAACACAAGCAAATATCTTTCGTACCGGAAGGAGGCGGATACAACTGGACAGATCCTTCCTATCATGTTCCGGCGTTTTATGAAGTATGGGCTTTATATGCAAAAGATGGCCACGAGCAATTTTATGCAGCATGTGCCGATGTTTCCCGTAATTTTTTGCATAAAGCCACTCATCCGGTAACGGGCCTAAATTCAGATTACACCGAATTCACAGGAGAACCTCATCCTACGCCTTGGATGTCTCCCGGATTTCGCTATGATTCGTGGCGTGTTCCAATGAATATAGCAATGGATTATACCTGGTATGGAAAAGACAAAAAATGGCAGGAAGAATATGCGGGGAAATTTCAAAATTTTTTGAGATCGAAAGGATTAGACACTTTTGAAGATCAATTTAATTTGGATGGTTCAACTCCTGAATTTATTCTGCAAGCCGGTCCGGTTAAAAAACTCAGACACTCCATCGGATTAGTGGCAACCTCGGCTGCAGCTTCATTAGTGAATCCCGATAAAGCAAGTATGGATTTTGTTCACGCGCTTTGGAATGCGAAGCTTGAGCCTTATGAAGATGGATATTTTGATCCGTATTACGATGGCTTAATGTATCTCTTTAGTTTAATGCATCTTTCCGGGAAGTATCAAATTATAACTCCGGCAGTTAAATAATTTTTAACCTAAAAAATAAAAACATGAAACAGTATGCAGTTATTATTTTATTATTTAGCCTGTCAAATAGTTTATTTTCTCAAAATTTAGTTTTAAACGAAAAAGAATATTTTGAAACTGCGGGATTGAATGTCTGGGTTTTTAGTAATGAATATAACGGAATGTTTTTTGACGAAAAAACAGCCGGAATAGAATTTATTCATCATGGTGTCAGAACCGTAACCGGCGGTGCCATCAGACTTCAGAATACACCGGAACAATGGGATTTAATTCCAAAAATGCTTAGCCGAAAAGTAGACAAAGCCAACAATAGTATTGAAGTTGTACTTCGATATGAGGACTTTAATTTTGATTCCAAAATCATAGTTACTGCAAAAGGAAAAAGTTTTGTGATCAATGTGGTATTAGATAAACCAGTCCCAAAAGAACTTGAAGGAAGAGCAGGATTTAATTTGGAATTTATACCCACTTCTTACTTTGAAAGCAATTATTTAGTAGATGGAAAAGCGGGAACTTTTCCACGATATCCAGCTAGCAATACTGAAATCCGACCTTTAGGTGAAAAAACACCTCAGTTCGCCGGACATACTACCTTTGACGACCGTGGAAAAAAGGAGTTTATAGCAACGCTTCCTTTAGAATCGGGTAAGAACTTCATCTTTGCTCCTGAAAATCCGGAACGTACGGTGAAAATTCAGTCTGAAGATCAGGAGGTGATGCTTTTTGATGGAAGAAATTTGGGACAGAACGGCTGGTTTATAGCCAGAAGCATTTTTCCTTCAAACAAAATAGGTAAAGTACTGACCTGGTATGTTGAACCCAATGCAATATCCAATTGGAAAAGACAACCAGTAATAGGATTTTCTCAGGTGGGTTATATGCCAAGCCAAAAGAAAGTGGCAGTTGTGGAACTGGATAAAAGTGATAAAGCATTAAGTTCGGCATCGATTTTTAAACTGGGCGAAGACGGAAAATTTACAGAGAAATTAAAAGTAAATGTCAAGGACTGGGGAAATTATCTAAGGTATAATTATGCCCAGATAGATTTTACCGCTGTTCAGGAAAAAGGGCTTTATTATATTCAATACGGAGATCAAAAAACAAATACTTTTCAGATAGAAGATGATATTTATTCGAAGATATGGTATCCCACTATGGATGTGTGGTTTCCTGTTCAAATGGATCATATGGAAGTGAACGAGGCGTATCGAGTGTGGCACGGAAAACCATTTTTAGACGATTGTCTTCAGGCTCCAATCAATCATGAACACTTTGATGGTTATAAGCAAGGTCCTACAACTGATACTAAATATAAACCTTTAGAGCGTATTCCGGGAATGTCAGTAGGCGGCTGGTTTGATGCCGGCGATTTTGATATACAAACTTTCTCGCACGTGAGCGTCATCAATAGTTTTGTAGAATCATGGGAAGCATTCAAAGTAAACAGAGACGAAACATATATTGATCAAAAAACACAATTTGTAGATATTCACCGTCCGGATGGTCAGCCTGATTTATTGCAGCAGATCGAGCATGGTGTATTGAATCTTGTTGCACAAGTGGAAAATATTGGTCATCCTGTTAGGGGAATAATAGTGCCAAACCTGCATCAGTACCATCATTTAGGCGACGCCTCTACCGAAACAGATAATCTTCCGTACAATCCAGCACTTAAACCTTATGAGTCTAATGGCGTTTCCAGTGGTACACTTGATGACAGATGGGCATTTACCAACCGAACTTCATTTCTTGATTTCAGAACCGCAGGCGCTTTAGCAGGTGCAAGCAGGGCATTAAAAGGATATAATGATGCACTTGCTGCCAAATGTTTAGCTCTTGCTATAAAGTTGACCAACGAAGCAACGGAAATAGAAAAAAAGGCAAAACCAGATAACAGCCCAATGTCAAGATGGGGAAAAGGAAGTGATATGATTGCGATATTGCAGCTTTATCTAAGCACAAAAGACAACCAGTATAAAAAAAGTTTTGAAGATAAAATATGGAAATTACTGGATGAAAATTTAGAATTTAATATTAGTGCAGCGCTATTGGCAGTGCCTTCTATGGATGCTGATTATAAACAAAAATTACGTGGTTATGTAATCAAGTATAAAGAAAAAACAGAGAAAGAAAATGCCGAAAATCCTTATGGTGTTCCGATAGCAAAAAGAGGTTGGGGAGGCAGTTCGCAGGTTATCAATTGGGCAAGCACAAACTATTATATTCATAAAATTTATCCTGATGTAATGGACAAAGAAAGTGTTTATCAGGGATTGAATTATATTTTGGGCTGTCATCCTTATTCTAATTTATCTTTTGTGAATGCCGTTGGAAACAGATCCAAAAAAACAGCATATGGAGGCAATCGTGCAGACTTTACCACAATTGCGGGCGGAGTCGTTCCGGGGCTTATTTTTCTTAAACCCGATTATTTAGAGAATAAAGATGACTGGCCATTTTTATGGGGAGAAAATGAATGTATTATCGATGGTGGCGCGTGGTATGTTTTTCTGGCGAATGCTGTTAATGATTTGGCTAAAGAGAAATAGGAAACGGGATTGATTCATCAAATGATAAAAAACAGCTTAACCTTTAAAGCAAACCCACATCACAATATGAAAAGATTTTTATTCATCGCAGTACTTTTAATCCATGTAAAAACTGCTTTTGGGCAGACAATAACGGACACTATAAAAACGCATAAGCTTTCTCCTGTTACAGTTGAAGGAAGTCGTATTCCACAAGACATTCTCCGACTTGAACCTATTCAGGGAACTTATATTTTTTCGGGTAAAAAAACTGAAGTAATTGATATGCTACAAAAGAATGTTTCCCTGACCGAGAAATATGCCAGACAAATTTTCGCAAAAGTACCCGGTCTATTTGTTTACGATATGGATGGCACTGGCAATCAGGTAAATATTTCTACCCGCGGGCTTGATGCGCATCGTAGTTGGGAATTTAATGTGCGTAAAGACGGTATTATCACCAATTCTGACATGTATGGTTATCCGGCAAGTCATTACAATATTCCAATGGAAGCTGTTGAACGAATTGAATTAGTGCGCGGTACAGGTTCGTTGCAATACGGTGCACAGTTTGGTGGTATGCTCAACTACATCAGCAAACAACCTGATACGACTAAGAAAATTACTTTTGAAACCATCAACACATTAGGTTCATACGGTTTGGTCAGTACTTTCAATAGTATATCTGGTAAAATAGGTAAATTTCGTTATTCTGCATGGATTAACGGAAAATGGATAACAGGTTATAGGGATAACAGTGATTCTAGTTTTGATGCCGAACAAGTTTCACTTTATTATGATGCTTCAAAAGAGCTGACTTTTAAATTAGAGTGGACACATTCTAATTACATTACGCACATACCGGGACCGCTAACCGATAGTATGTTTCATGAAGACCCAAAAATGTCTACACGATCCCGAAATTATTATCAGCCAAACATCCACATTCCGTCCTTAACAGCAGATTGGAAAGTTACTTCTTCAACAAAATTGCGACTTACAACGTCGGCAGTTATCGGAGCGAGAAACAGTGTCATGTTTGACAGGCCGGCTAATATTGCCGACACAATTGTACCTGCAAAACTTCAGTATAACAATCGTCAGGTAGATATTGACCATTTCAATAGTTACACGACAGAGTTAAGAATGCTTCATTCTTATAAGCTTTTCCGCCAAACAAGCGCATTTTCAGCAGGTATACAGTACATGAACAATGACCTGCACCGCCAACAACAAGGCAAAGGAACAACCGGAACCGATTTTGATTTATCGCTTGTAACGCCAGGCTGGGGCAGAGACCTTCATTATAAAACAACCAACACGGCATTATTTGCGGAAAACCGATTTTTGTTATCAGGGAGATTTTCAATCAACCCCGGATTCAGAATGGAAATGGGCGAAACCAACATGACAGGTATTACGACTTATTATGCTGAAGCCGAATTGCCAAACAAAATAAAACATAATTTTCCTTTGTTTGGTGTAAGCACGCAATATGATGTAACAAACGAAATTAATATTTACGGAGGATGGTCGCAGGCTTACCGGCCAGTTATTTTTAAAGATATTATTCCGCAATCTATCTATGAAGTTAGCGACAAAAATCTTAAAGACGCTTACGGGTATAATGCAGAAATTGGTTTTAGAGGAAAATGGAAATTTCTAAAATGGGATGCAGCTGGATTTTATCTGCAATACAACAACCGTCTGGGTACAATTGCAGAAACTGACACAGCAAACAATCTTATAATTTTTAGAACCAATATTGGAGATTCACGAACAGCCGGACTTGAATTCTTTTTGCAGGGCGATTTTGCTTTGGGTAAAAAAACGAGCGTATCACTATTTACATCAACTTCTTACATGGATGCACGTTATCAGGATGCTGTAATACGATCAGGGAATACTAATGTCGACGTTAGCGGCAATAAAGTGGAGAGTGTTCCGGAATGGATTTCGCGAAACGGAGTAACCATTCGATATTCACAACTTAGCTTCTCTGCGCTTTACAGTTATACTTCTGATAGTTTCGCGGATGCACTGAATACTGTTACGCCTTCTCCAAGTGGTGCGGTAGGTGTGGTTAATGCTTATTCAATTGTAGATTTGAACTTTGCAATTCGATTTACAGAAAATATAAAATTTCAGTTAAATCTAAACAATGCCTTAGACGAACATTATTTTACCAAAAGACCACAATTTTATCCCGGACCTGGTGTTTGGCCATCAGATGGAAGAACAATTTCAGGAACCTTATCTTTAAAAATATGATCCTGATCTAAAGATGAAATAAAAATAATTTCAAAAATGATTGCTATGTAAGGCAGTGATATCGCCATCATATTCTACACCATCAATTATACCAGCAGTACTCTCCATAAGCCCGAATAAAAACGAATTCCGATTTTCTAAAAATTGGTTAGATCCCTAATTTATAACAAAAGGCGGCTCGTAATTATGTCTGTTTTTGCGTGTTTTTTTTAAAATATCTCATTCGGACAGCAGTCAAAAAAATGGCGTTTCCACAGCTGTGAAAAAATGAAATTCAAATGTAAAAAAAGGGACAAGCCACAGCATCTTTTGAGTTTTATGCTATTTCTCTAGCTATAGTACTATATTTTAATTAAATTGTATACCCAAAAAAAAATCTATGAGACAATTATCTGTATTCTTGATTTTTGCATGTATGTTTATTTCATGTGAAAGCAAAAAAGAGGTGGAGCTGCAAAACAGAGAAAAAGCTGTAACGTTAAGAGAAGAAGAATTTGAAAAAAAAGAAGCTGACTATAAAGCATTAGTACTGATGCGTGACAGCTTATCTGCAATAAAAGATACCGTAAAAAATAATCCTGATTTAATTAAGGAATGGCCAAAATCGCTTAAAGGTTTCTGGAATAGTAAAATGCTGTGCAGAGAATCAAACTGCAGCCAATATGTAATTGGAGATCAGCGCAATGAGTCCTGGGAATTTAAATCTGATTCGACAGGAATTTACGTTAATGTTCTCAATGCCAAAAAGTTTGTCCGCGTATTTAAAGCAAAATATGTTGAGGATAAAATATTGCTTGATTTCAGCAGTGACAGTATTTCAAAAAATAAAGTGAAAATAAATGTTATTCTGGATGATATTACAGACAATGTTATTAAAGGTACCCAAACGATTACCGGACAAAATAACTGTACTGCCAGATTCTCAGTAGAATTAACACTTGCACAAAAAAAATAATTTATGTTATTAAGTATACAGCACGTCAGTCTTCCAATTGAAGATCCTGTCCTGAAATTCCTTATCGAGCTCATTATCATTTTATGTATCCCTCTTTTATTAAATAAAATAAAAGTGCCGCATCTTCTCGGCCTAATTATAGCTGGAGCAGTTATTGGTCCAAACGGATTTAATGTTTTGGCAAGAGACAGCAGTATTGTTGTAACCGGAACTACAGGACTTTTATATATAATGTTTCTGGCCGGACTTGAAATCGACATGGGCGACTTTAAAAAAAATAAATGGAAGAGCATTACTTTTTCCCTGTACACTTTTATAGTTCCTTTTGTATTGGGTCTTATCGGAGGTTATTATATATTGCATTTTTCTGTTTTAACGTCTGTATTGTTTGCCAGTCTTTTTTCGTCACATACCCTTATTGTATATCCTATGGTAAGCAAACTCGGAATAGCTAAGAAACTGGCAGTAAATATTACCGTAGGCGGGACAATGATAACAGATATACTTTCCTTGCTGGTACTTGCTGCTGTCGTAGGCATGTCTCAGGGTGAGGTTGGAACTTTATTCTGGGTCAAACTTTCAGTATCCATGCTGGTATTTGCCCTAATTGTTCTATTTGTTTTTCCTATTATAGCGCGCTGGTTTTTTAAGAATGTTGAAGACAAGATTTCACAATATATCTTCGTAATTGTGATGATATATCTTGCTGCGCTGCTGGCAGAATTAGCCGGAATCGAGGCGATCATAGGAGCGTTCTTTGCAGGTCTTGCCCTAAACAGACTTATACCGCATACGTCCTCACTTATGAACCGGGTTGAATTTGTTGGAAATGCTATTTTTATTCCTTTTTTTCTTATTAGTGTAGGAATGCTGATTGATTTTAATGCTTTTATTCAGAGTTGGGAAACTCTTGGCGTAGCTTCAATTATGCTGATCGCTTCGATTGGAGGAAAATATGCCGCCGCTATCCTGACCAAAAAGACATTTAAATTTACAGATGACGAAGGAAGGCTTATTTTCGGGATGAGCGCCGCTTCGGCAGCAGCCACACTGGCATCCGTAATGGTGGGTTATAATATCATCTTATCTGAAAATGAAGCAGGAGAGCCCATAAGACTTTTAAATGAACATGTGCTTAATGGCAGTATTTTGCTGATATTGGTTTCCTGTACGATTTCATCATTCGTATCAATGGCCAGCGCGCAGCGAATTGCTGATGCAGATAAGGAAGAAACTGTGGCAGGAGCCGGCGATCAGGAAGAGAAAATACTGCTGGCAGTTAATCATGAACATACTGTTGAGAAAATGGTTAATCTTGGGCTTCTAATTAAAAGCAAAAGTAATACAGATAAACTTTTTGCGCTTAATGTGATTAATGAGGATAAAAGTGAATCATCTTCAAAAAATGCTGCAAAATTACTTGGTGCCGCTGTAAATATGGCCGCTGCGGCAGACGTTATGCTAAATCCGATAGCAAGACACGACAATGATGTAGTGGCAGGAATCAATAATGTAGTAAAGGAGCAGCATATTACTGATCTGATTATAGGACTTGAAGAAGAAAAAGGATTTTCATCCTCTTTTATTTATAATCTTTATAATGGTTATCTGCACAACAAGCAGATAAATGTAATAATATATCATGCGGTACAGCCTGTATCTACCATAAAAAAATATATTGTTTTAATTCCTGCAAATGCAGAAAGAGAACCCGGCTTTTTTCATTCCCTGTTAAGGGTTTGGAATATCGGAAAAAATTCTGGTGCCAAAATGAGTTTTTATGCCAACGAGAAAACAAATGAGATATTAGAGCGTATCATTAAAAAGGCAGGCATTGAGGCTGTTTTTAATATTGTAAATGCCTGGCAGGATGCTGAAAATGCTGCTGCTAATCTGGAACAGGATGAAGGTTTGATTGTTTTGATGGCTGACAGAGGTATGCATTCTTATTTTCCCCGCATGCAGGAAGTACCTGAATTTTTAAATAAGAACCTCAGCAATAACAGCTATTTATTAATTTATCCTTTTTCAAAAATTGAAAATACTGTTGCTGAAAAAAGGGCCGTAAGTAATCTTGATGATTTTGCAGATATAGGAAAAATTATCGGAAGAATTTTTAAATAGAAAACAGGAAAACCAGATGAATTCAGTTCTGGATGATGGTTGACTAATTCATGTAATTTTAAATGCAAGCTGTTAATAATGTAATTATGAATAGTAATCTTATACTATAAAAAAAATGGATAGACGGAAATTTGTAACTCAGTCAACGTTGGCGGTAACTGCGGCAGCTTTTTGTGTGTCTTTACCGTCATTTGGAAATTTTTTAAATAAAACTGTTATGAACGAAAATGAAAATAAAAATAAGCGTTACCGCCCGATAAGTGTTTCAGGATTAGGCGGTGTTGCAGCGGGAAACGGATTTCATGAAAATCCGGATGATAGTGTTACCGCAGCACTGGACGCGGCATGGAACAGCGGTGTACGTTACTTTGACACTTCACCGTGGTATGGATTAGGATTAAGTGAACGCCGTTTTGGACATTTTCTTAGAAATAAGAAACGCGAAGAATTTACCCTTTCTACAAAAGTAGGACGTTTGCTTACTCCGGACAAAGATTTCAAACTTGAAAAGGGGTTGTGGAAAGGCAGACTTAATTTTTCTTACCGCTATGATTATTCGGCCGCCGGAACCAGAAGAAGCATCGAGGACAGTTTACAACGTTTAGGGCTTCCATATCTGGATATTGTTTACATACACGACTTGTCGCCAGATAATCAGGACATGAAAGAAAACTGGGTTAAATATTTTGATGAAGCAATGAAAGGCGCAATTCCGGAACTTACTAAAATGCGCGAGGAAGGAATTATAAAAGCCTGGGGTTTTGGTGTAAACACTTTGGAGCCAGCTTTGAAAGCAATTGAACAGGCTGATCCTGATATTTTCCTTTCTGCAACCCAATACTCCCTTATCAAACATGAGGAGGCATTGAACACGTTATTTCCAGTTTGTGAAAAAAGAGATATTTCTATAGTGGTTGGTGCGCCTCTAAATGCAGGTTTTCTGGCAGGTCTGGAGCGATACGACTATTCAGGAACTTTTCCGGATGGTGTAATTGAAAAGAGAAATAAATTACTTAGTGTAACCAAAAAACACGGTGTTGATCTTCGTACAGCAGCACTTCAGTTTTGTGCGGCGCCAAAAGTGGTTTCAGGGGTTATTCCAGGTGCATGGAATCCTGAACAGGTAACAGCCAACGCTGCATCTTTTGAGGCTTCAATTCCTCAAGCATTTTGGGAAGAACTTAAAAGCGAAAAACTTATTGGAGCAAACGCTCCGGTTCCTGCTGCTAAATAAGGGTTAATGATGCACAACTAATTTGTGTAAATTACAGGATATGAGAAATGGAGGTCTAAAATTATTTCCACCAGTTTTCGCAAAACACAGAAGAGATAAAATAAAAAACCAGTAAACTTAAATTTGTTTACTGGTTTAATTTTAATATAAAGGATTTTTTAGTGGCTTTCACTATTTTCAAATCCCAGAATAGTGATCATATATGGTGTTTTTGAAACTTTTATTTTCTTTACAATTGCCATCGATGTCAAATTAAGCTGCAATAATTCTCCCGTATTTGGAGAAGTGATGTAAGCAAAATTTTCTGTTACTTGAATTTGAGGTTTCAAAACTGCATCAGCAGCAGTTTCCGCAATAATTTTTCCTTCTTTTTCAGCTGTTAAACTGTTTAGGTTGAATAATTTGAATTCGCCCGAATGCAGTAAAATTCCAAGTTTACTGTTATTGTAGCTTACTTTGCACTGCATAATTGTTGTACTTTGTAAAATTGGCTTAATTGAACTGTTTGCCACATCAATTAAATAGGCACCTTTTGCAGCCGTAAATCCTACAAATTTTCCTTTAGCCGCAGTTTCTAAAATGCTTCCAAACCAAGCCGTTCCAAAATCATCCGGAAGTGCAATCAATTTTTGTTTTCCAGTACTTTCAACCACCAGAACCCCGCTTGCAGAACCAAAGACAGCGTACGTTCCGTCTGAAGCATTTCCATGAATTCCTTTAGTTACAATTGCAGCAGCAAAAAGCGTTTTGCCGGTATTGTTGATAATTTTTACTTTTTCAGGAAGTGTTCCTGTGATAGAATTATCTTTTTCGGTAATGGCATAGGTTCCGTTTGAAAAAGCTGCCATTGCACCGTGATGTGCCAAAAGTCCGGCATTAATTACTTTAAATTTAGCTCCACCGCTATTAATTTCAGTTTCTTTTGCAACAGATAATGTACCATCGCCATCATTAAAAGTCATTAATTCGCCAATTTTACTTTTAAAATGTGTTGGCAAAAGTGACTGACCGATTAAAGCGCCAAATTTCGGAAGTCCGTCAACATCAACGTGGTCGCCATGACTTTCAAAACCGCTGTCAAAAGTTTCAACAGTATTGTCTGCTCTGTGAATAATTCCGGCGTATCGGCCAGATTCTGTCGTATAAAGTGCTGATTTTGCAAATTTCGCATTAAAAGAAGCTGTAGTCGCATCAACCGGATTTACAAGCGTGATTTCGGTTGTTTTTTCGTCAGAAAGTAAAACTCTTAAGTATTTAAATTCTGAAAGCGTTTCATCAGGAGTTTCAATCGGGTCATCATCATTGTTACATGAGATCACAAAAGAGGATAGGGCAAATAGGAAAATCAGTTTGAAATAATTGTTTTTCATTGTAAATGTATTTAAATTAATATTTGGGTTGTATTAGAAATTAATGGTAATTGGCATCGATTTGTACACGCTCAGGTTGTGGGTTGTGTTTTTATAAAGTATCACCCAATTGTATTGTCCGGACTGCCACGATTTATCTGCAGTTGTTGGTGCTGCAATAGCATCCTTTTCTGCTCCAATGATGATACTTTGGCCGCCCCAAAAATCATTTATCTTTTGCAGCGTAGCAATTTTTGAAGCAGGAGCAAGGCCTGTATGTTCGACCTTTGAAATCACAATAACCTTTTTCAGATCAAGATTATCAATGCTTTCGGGATGATAATTGAGACTTTTTTTGATTAAGACCGAATATAAGATTCCGTCGCCCATAATCTGGCTGACTTGTGCGTGCGCAGTAATCAGGTCATTCTTTTTGAAGATTAATTCGGGCTCGACCCACGTTTCCATATAGTAAATCAGATCGTCGTTTCGGGAAAGCATATCCCTTCCAATTAATGGATCAGCAGGCATATTGGCCGGATCTGTAATGGTAATTTCTTCCCTAATTTCGAGTTCGGTTCCATTCTGATCTACAACAATAAAATAAAAATCGAATCTGCCTTCCGGAGCATCAGCAGGAATAGTAAAATGTTTGTGTACATTGGTGTTTTTAGTGCCGCTGTATTCACTCCATTTAAATTCTAATTTCCAGTCTTTTGCATACATTTCACCACTTTTTGGAAGGATTTTTAACTGTATTTCGGCAATTTTATCACCGGCAGTAACATCGGCATTAAAATGGAAATCACGGCCTATTAAAGCTCGTTTATTATTCGCAGTTCCAATTTCAACATTTTCAGCTGTTGGTTTAGAAACTTGATTATTATCCTCATTATCACAAGCGGTAAATACAGTTGTGGCAGCAAAAAACAGAAGAAATAGTTTTAATTTTTTCATAAGGTTATAGAATTGATTAATTTGATTTAGATATTAAAAACGGAACTTTTACAGACAGAATAATATTTCGGCTGGCTTCGGGAAGTTCGATTAATCGGTAAAAACTGGTGTGATTGAGGTATTTAGTATTCAACAGATTTTGAACCTGCAGGCTGATGATAAAATCCTGTTGTCCGGTTTTTAGTTTCGTTCCCAAAGCAAGATTGAAAATGTTACTGCTGGCGGTTTTCTTTTCCGGAGGAACAATTTGATTTTGTGCCGCGGTGTAACGATAATCAAGTGAAAAATAAGTATCTTTTAAATTCTTGATCTGCGGACTGTAATTGATCCCAAACAAAACCGATGCAGGCGGAGAAAAGGGTAGTGTATAGCCTTTTTTACTTCCTGATAATTGCTCAGCATAAAGATATTCTGCCAGAATTTCGACGCTAAGATTTTGTAGAAACTGGTAACGTGTCTGCAATTCGCCGCCATAACGCATGACTTTACTTTGCTCATATTCAAACACCTGATTTCCTGCTCCATAATAAATATCATGTTGTGAAGTAGGATTCAGATAAATGTAATTGGGGAAATAATTAAAAAACGGACTCAGTTGAAACGACCATTTATTGGCCTGCCATTCCATACCAAGATCTAATTGATACGAACGTTCTGCCGCTAAATTTGCATTTCCTTTTTCAAATCTGAAGTAGTGATAATTAACCCCGTTTGAAGCCAGTTCTTTTGCAATTGGCATTCTAAAACTCGTTCCCAGATTTGCTTTTAAAGAAAGTTTTCCGGGCGTATAATTTACTCCTGCAGACCAATTGAAACTTTTGAAAGTTCTCGTTAAATCGTCTGAACGTTTTAAAAACTGAGACGTTGTCTGGCCATTTTCAGTAATTTCACTTGCAAACCAATCGTTGTATTGCTCCATTTCGATTTTGCCATAATCGAATCGAACAGCACCATGAAGCAGCCATAATTCGTTGAGCTGCATTTTATCATAAGCAAATAATCCGGCATTAAACTGCGTAAAAGCAGGAATTAAAAAACTCCAGCCATTGATGTCATTTTGCTGCTGTTCCGCATTAATTCCCACCGTAAACTGATGTTTGTGCAGTGAAAATTCATCTTTAACAGCCACAGAAAAAACTTCTTTATCGTATTGTCTTTCCAAATCTTTAGGCGCAGACATAGTATCAGGATAAATAGGCGGCATAAAACCGTGATTGACATAATGGCTCCATTCACGGCGGAAATTCTTTTGAAAACCCAATTGGGTTTCCAATTGATGGTTTCCTATTTGAAAGACCGTTGTATTACTGATTTTGGTATGTGTAACTTCCTGAAAAGGCATCAAAATATCACGGCTCGATTTGTCATGAAGTTCAGTATCAACATTACGCGGTTCGAGACCGTGGGCATTGGCAAAAAAACCGCTTTTGCTGTACACATTACTCGCATAAAAAACCGTTTTAAATTTTTCGCTGACATATCCCGTACTGGCGTGTACATCCATTTCGCGTCCTGCTGTATTGCGCAGCTGATTTTTATACAACGGAACGGCAAAATTGTAAACATGAACCGTATCTGTGGGAACGCGATAATCGCCGTAATCCATAATGGTCATTCGGGTATCGAAAAACCATTTTTCATTGCGCCCGAAAAGATTTAACGATCCTCCAAACTGCTCGTTATTGCTTTTTCCGGTAAAATCAATGCTGCCGCCCAAAGTGTTTTTAGAAGGCAGAGGAACGGGTTTTATATTGACAGCGCCTCCAATAGCATCAGATCCGTACATAAAAGAAGACGGGCCTTTGATAATTTCGACACGATTTACCGCGTATTGATCGATTTCAAGTCCGTGATCTGCGCCCCATTGCTGCCCTTCGTGTTTAATACCGTTTTCGACGACAATAACCTGATTAAAACTCAGTCCCCGAATTAAGGGTTTTGAACCGCCGGAACCGATCGAAATAGTTTTTACGCCCGGAATTCTCTGCAGCGACTGCATCAGGCTTCCGCCTAGATTTCTCTGGATAAAACTACTGTTTACGGTTTCGATAGTAAGCGATTCTTCTTTTTTTCGGCGAAAGCCAAAATGATCTGTAATGACCACTTCTTTTAATTCCTTAATCTCTGGTTGCAAGAAAATATCAGGTAATAAAACTGCACTTTTTTTCAGCGAAAGCTTCATTTCGTAAGGAAAATAACCGCTGTGGTTTATCTTTAAAATCTTCACCTGTTTTGGAATATTAGTAAAATAAAAATCACCCTTTTTGTCTGTAATTGCGATTAAATTACCGGGCTCTATAATCACGGTAAGGCCTTCCAGTGACGTTTTATCACTAGAAAGAACTTTGCCTGATACACGAACCGATTGTGCGGACATTTTTGAAATTGTTATAAAACAAAAAAGCAGCAGGCAAATCATGGGTAATCGATTTAATTTGGTTTTATACATCAATCAGTCTATAAAATTTTAATGCTTAAACCTTTAATTGTCTGCCAGCCTTCCTTATCCGTCAGGCGGATTAGAAAGTGATAATCTCCGGGATCAATGTCCTGCGGAATACTGATTTCCTGCACAGCTTCATAACTTTTCTGCCCTGCCGGAATCGTAACTGAGTTAATATAAAGCATCGGATTTATTGGTTTTTTTATAGGATCTGCCAGACAATCATTCACTTCTGTGCTGTGCGTGTGATGATCAAAATTGTGGTGAATGTCAAGGCTGTACGAACCCAATTCGGCATTATCCGTAAATTTTGTTCTGAACGTAATTTTTTCTCCGCGTTTAATTTCACTGCATTGAATAGGAAATGCATTTACAGCAGTACTATCAATTGCAGGATATTCGGTATCAATTTCTGGCGAATCACCGGAACAGGCTGTAAAAAAAAGAGCCATTGTAAAAATCGATAAAGCAGGTTTTACTATTTTCATTGTTTTCATTTTAAAAGATTTTCTGAATTAAAAATTTCCCGTTACAGGTTTACCGGAACATCGATAGATTGCGAGAAATTGATGTTGTAAGTAGTGTTTTTATAAATTAACCTATAAATATAAGTTCCGGATGCCCAGGTTTTTGCTCCTGAAATATAGTGAGCTGGCAGATTGTTGTCTTTTTGTGCACCAATAAATAATTCCGGCATTTCTCTTAAAAAAGTAGTAGTGCCTGCATTAAAAGGAACATTCGAGAAATCACCAACTTCAGCCATGTTTTTATGCTCATACATATCATACACAATCACTTTGCTAAAGTCAATCTGATCAACACTTTCAGGCAGATGTTTTGCACTTTTATTGATTAAAAGCAAATACATGATTCCGTTTCCTTTTACGCCCGAAAGCGTAACTTGCGATCTCACTTTATCTCCCGTTTTAAATGAATCTCCTTCTTTGTAATATTTTCCCTTTCTATAGAAAAAATCTTCATTTTTAAAAAGTGTAAATATGGAAGCCACCGGATTTACGGGTAGATTTCCAGCCAGATAAATATTCAGTGTTTTCCTGACTTCGAGCGTACTTCCGTTTTGATCTTTTATGATAATAATGAAATCATATTTACCTTCAGGTGCGTCTGCTGGAATATCAAAATGTTTGTGAATCGTAATATTCTTTGCACCGGCATATTGCGGCCAGTTAATTTCGTGCGACCATACTTTAGAATAGTTTTCGGTACTTATTTGGGCAATTTTAATTTGCACACTTTCAATTTTATCTGCTGCGGTAACTGCTGCATTAAAATGAAAATCTTCGCCAATAGTTCCAATTTCGTTATTTCCAAGTCCAAGTTCTATTGTATCTATGGTTGGTTTTGCTTTTTCCTCTGCCGGCGGATTATCATCGTTGTTGTCACAAGCTGTAAAAGCAAAGGCACTAATTAAAAAAGCCACCAGGATTTTTGTTGTTTTCATGTTGTTTGATTTGGTCTTGACTGTATTCATAAATATTAAATTGGATTACGAAAGAAAATAATACATGACATTAGCGCACAGCCATTTAAAAAAATAAATGGAAGCATTTTACTAAATTGTATAAGATGTTGGAGTGAAGTATACCCGGAAAAAAGGATCTTCTAAATAAGCTTTTCAGTTCAAAAAATAAACAAGATGTAATCCCGATTTCAGGATTAGAATCATTCTGTTTATTTGAAAATGTAACGTACCGCTGTACCCAAATATAGGTTTAGGATTAGAATTTGAATAAATTTAAAGTCGAATACTTTACCAAAATCAGTTTAAATACAAGTGTTTAAAGCGCTTTTAAATGCTTTTCAATAGATGTAATAAAAGATTCTTTGGATAAAATTTTAACCCTGAATTTAAATTCTGAACCATAAAATCCTGAAAGAAAATAACTTTCAAAATAAAAGGACAGACTAAAAAATATTCGGGTTTTCGACTGAATGAATTTCTAATAAAAAAGGCGTATACATTTCATTGCGAAATGATGGCTTATTTATTTAGTTTGTTGGAGGGGCGCGAAGCGCAAAAAGAGATCCTTTAAAAAAGGAAGAATAGGTTTTGAAATAAAAGTTAACATAAGGAATAATGCTGTAACTTTTATAAAAATCAAAATGTATAAATGAAAATGTACTAACCGGTGAAAACTTAAAATGGCAGATCGCGCATTCTTCATTAGAATGATCATGGACTTTAAATTCGGTTTTGTAATCGTGGTTTTGAAAGGTAGTTTTATGTTCAGAATTATGATTCTGAATATGCTCATATGAATGTATCGCCGGAAATAGTATTGCAAATACTACCAGCAGCGGCATAAAAAGATTACTAAATTTAAATTTCTTTTTCATTCTGAACAATCATCTTATTTCAAGTATGATCTTGCAAATATAAAATTCTTATTCTTAAATGCAACTTTGTTTCAATAATTATTTTTTATAGCAAATATCATAGACTGCTGCCGGCAATCCTCTTGATATTTTTGACGTTATTTTGTCCTGCTATTTGCCGATACAGAAATTAGAGTCCAGTGTTTACTGGTGTTTCCAGATTATTGTGGTACAAAAATGGTACAAATCTGGGCGAAATATCACAAAATAAAACAAAGTATCCTTATTAAGATAACATAACTCATGGGAGTTGTTTAGTGCAAAAATAATATAAATTTTGAATGTTGATTATATTACTAACATAAAAATGATTAGTCGCTTAGAAATGATTTTTATCTTTACAAATACATGATACATGCATTATGAGAAAGGATTCAGAAAAGAGATTATTAGAGCTAGGTTTTGACACAGATTTGATTCAAAAGATTGAATCAAAATCATTGAATCTTAGTAGTCTAAAGCCTATGAGCAAACCTGCTCTTCTAAAAGCCGGATTTACAAGTGATGAAACTGATTTGATATATACTAAAACGAAAAGGGAGCCAATACCTGATGAAGTGCTAGATGCTGTTTTATCAAAAAGCGGTGAGGTTTGTTGCTATTGTTCAGATGGCATTTCTACAAGGCCTTTTCACATACATCATATAGATGAATATCATGTGAGTAGAAATAACGATGAAGATAATTTGGTATTAGTATGTCCGAATGACCATGCTAACATACATGCAAAAAAAATAACTGTCGAAGAACAAAAATCTATTAAAAAAGCCTGGGAGAATCTTTGGAGTATTGCACAGGAATACAAAACAAAAGGAATTGCATTCCCGTTTGGCGCATTTGAAATAATAGATTATTCAGTAAAAGGAAATATTACTGATGTGTTTTCCTTTTCTTCTCCTAAAGGATCTGTTTGTCTTCAGCTTGCCAAAGGATATTTATCTGACCATTGTTTAATGACTATTGAAAAAGAGAATAAACTTATACTTGCAGGCGGTTCGGGTAGTGGTAAATCAACTCTTGCAAAAGGTATTGCCGGGCACATTAAAGATGCTATAGTATTCAAATATGTAGTTTCTGATAAATCAAGTGTTGAAATTGCTAAAGAAATATCTCAATTTTTAACACTTGCACAAAAGACCCTAGTTTTAATTATAGATGATGCAAATACCAAACTTAAAACAGAACAAATTGAGAGCATTTTACAATTTGCAAAAAAAGAGCAAAAAATAATTCTTGTAAACACAAGGAACTCTTTCAGTAGTGAGGGTAATTTAGAACAACATTTTCCTAATTGCGTTGAATATATTAGTTGGCTTATACTTCGCGAAGAGGTAATTGCAGCTATTTTAGAAAGTGAAACAGAAATTATTAGTTACTTAGCTCAAAATGAAATCAATAATCACAATGGAGATAGAATTGGTTATGGAGTTTTGGACCAGCATCTAAACAGGGTTGCTGAAAGTTATGCTAAGAGTACAGATACGGTATGGCAGTTTATTTTTATGTTAGGTGGAGGACTATTGAGGATAAGTAAAATGTATACCGAACTTCAAGCTGAAGATAGGTTTGATTTAGTTGTTCTTTATATTTCTATTAAACAGATTGCAAAAGTTGAAGAGGGCTCCAGTATTGATGAAATTATGGAGTTATATAATCGAAATGGCATCTTAAAAAAGCAACCCGCACCAACAAAAGACTGGTTAAAAGATAAGTTGAATCATCTATGTGATAGAAGAATTTTAGTTGAAAGCAGAGGGAGGTTCAAAACAGTTCATCGTGAGTTTTCCAGATCATTTATTGAAACTGCTTACCGCATGAATATAACGGGTTGTTCTGAGCTATTGGATGAAGTATTTAAGGACTTTACAAAAGCTAAGGAAATAATGATTCTTTGGTCGTGGCTCAAATATGGACAGGCCAATGATTACACAAAAAGATGGGCTGTTTCATTAACTATAGATCAATGGATGAACTTAACTAATGAAACTATTAAGCATGGTTTGCCAATATTGTCAATTCTAGCAAAACATCTTCATACTACAACATTACCAGGACACAGCAAAATTGCCAATGAGGTTTTTAAAGATAAAGCGGATGAAATAGCCGATTTGATTAATAATGGGAATGAAAGTACGTTGTACTATTTTAACGAAATGGGGGCTACATTGCAATACCATTGCAAAGAAGTTATTAAACCGATTATGGATAAAATCGATTCCGATAAGTTTGCTGAACTTATTAAGAATTCAGATGTCGAAGCATTTCATTATCTACCATGGTTATTTAATACCATTTCTATAGGGCATTTGGAATGGGTTGTAAATTTTCAAAGCAAATTAAGTTTTATGGATTTTCAAAAAATAATTGAAAGAAATGAAAAGGGAAAAATTGATTTGATATATGACTTGATTTCTTTTTATCGTAATTACATAGGAAACATCAAAAGAAGTGAATTCAAATATCTTGTTGACAAAATCAGCTTACAGATTAAAACATGTAGTTTACAGGAAATTCGATTTCCTCAACTGTTTATCTCAGGGATGACGGAATTGATTTTTCTTGAAAAAGAAATTAATCAAATTGTAAACTCTATAGATTTTAATAGAGTAAAAAAAGATTTTGAAGAAGCTACTCCAAGATATTGGGGAAGTTTGTTGAGTATTTCAATGCTTAATAAATATGGAACAAGTACCTTTAGTAAAGATTTTGTTGACGCACTTGACTTAAATAAAGTTGTAAGTAATATTGAAAAGCATTATGAGGCAAATCTACATGAATTCAGAGTGATAATGTATCAGCTTGCCTATGGGAGTGATTCAACAAAAAAGCAATATGCGAAGGCTTTGCAACCAATGGTAGAAAATGTCATGCAAAGATTTACAGAAAAAGAGGATCATGAAGATATATTAAAAGCATTCTATGATTTAGATAAAGAATTTGGGAAAGAGAGCTGTAAAAAATTAAATAAAGCTGTTCCTAAAACACGCAAAAAATTTAAGAAACCATCAGATAAGAGAAAGTCTGGCTTAGCTGCGGCTGAAAAAAGTGGTGAGGATTATGTAATGCTTGAAAGTCTTATCAGTTTAAGAAAAGAAGAATCAAAACAGGAAGATTAACTTCCTGTTTTGATTTTAAGTTTAATTATATTATTACCTATCAATTTGCCATATATGACTTTGAGCTTGTGTAATATTTTGTATTGAAATGAGATAATGGAGAAAAAAGTATTTATTAATCTTTAAATAAATTAAGTATAATCTAAATCAAAAAGAAAGTGATTTTCATATTCGATTTCTTTATATCATTAACATAAAAAAGCGAAATAATGTATGATTAGAATATTCAGAGATCAAGGTTAAAAAGAGGAAAGTTCAAAAATCTAAAGTAATACTAGATTTCTGAACTTTTTTTAAATACCATTTTGGACTTCTAAATAAGTTTTTACTCGACCCAATTTAATCCATTTCATTAACTCATGTTTGTAAAAATAAATGCGCTTGCCTTGTTTGTTAAATGGAATTTCCCTCTTACATACTTTACTATAGATTGTTGATACCGATAGATTTAAAAGTTTTGATACTTCTTGAATGTTTAGTAGTTCATCTTGATTTTCTCCAGTGGGGGAGATTCTTTCAATAAGTTTTTCCAAATGCTCTAATTTATCATAAAGCTTTTTCATCATTATTGGTATTTGGTCAAAAGTAAATGGCTTCATGGTAATTTGTTATTTAGATCTTATGTAAAAGTATATATTACCATAATAATAGTTTAAATAAACAGGTATAAATACGTACTAGTCAATGTTTTTTTAATCGATATATTTGAAATTGTTTGTTAAATACTTAAAATACGGTTTTCCATAAATAAAAAATAAATTAAAAGATAATATTTGTTTTAGTGTAAATGCTGTCCTATTTTGTCTGAAACTATATTATAAAAAATAAATCATTTTACTAAACATTATGTTGTAATTAAAATTGCAATAAAACACCAACTATAAATGAAAATCGACTTCATAGAAATTAGAAATTTTAGAAAACTACAATCTTGCAAAATTGATTTCTCAGAAAAAGAAACAATTTTTGTAGGTGCTAATAATAGTGGTAAAACAACCGCTATGGATGCTTTGATAATATTCCTAAAAACAAAAAGTTTCAAAACCCAAGATTTCACATTAAACAATTGGAAAGAATTAAATGAAATTGCAGACAATTGGGTTAGTGGAAAAGAATTGACTGAAGAAGAAAAATCATTTAAAGTAATAGAAAACCTTTTACCCACTTTAGACCTTTGGATTCAAGTTGAAGATAGTGAACTTCACTATGTTAGTCACATCATACCAACTTTAGATTGGAAAGGAGGATTACTTGGAATACGACTGAGGTACGAGCCGAAAGAAATGATTGATTTAATTCAAGAGTTTTCCACATCATTTAATAAAGCAAATTCATTGCTAAGTGAAAAGGGCAAAAAGTTTAAGTTATGGCCAAAGACATTTTGGGATTTTTGTGAAAGAAAACTAAATTCACATTTTACCGTAAAAACATATTTACTTGATCCTGAAAAATCTTCTGAGAGACAAGAATTATCTGAAAACAATATAGCTTTAGATGGTGATGTTTTAAAAGGTTTAATAAGGATAGATATTATAAATGCTCAACGTGGCTTTAGCGATGCAAATTCAGAGAATTCTGAAAGTAAAAATGATAAAAAATTATCTTCTCAATTAAGAGCATATTATGATAAACATCTAAATCCAACATTAGAACCTACAGAAAGTGATTTAGATGCTTTAGAATCTATTAATGCTGCTCAAGATGCTTTCGATAAAAACTTAAAGGAAAGTTTTAAAACATCTCTTTCTGAACTCGAAGGCTTAAATTATCCAGGATTTGGAAATCCACAAATTCAACTTTCTACCCAAGTCTCTACTTCAGATGGACTTCAACACGATTCAGCCGTACAATACTATCTTGATGAGGGATTATCATTACCGGAAAAATATAATGGATTAGGTTATCAGAATTTAATATCTATCATATTCAAATTAATTAGATTTAGAGATGAATGGATGAGAGTGGGCAAAAATTCTATGGTTGAAGATGAAATAATTGAGCCATTACATTTAGTATTGATTGAAGAACCTGAGGCACATTTACATGCCCAAGTTCAGCAAGTTTTTATAAAGAAAGCGTATAGTGTTTTACGAAATAACGGAAATTTAGAAGACAAGAAAGATTTTACCACGCAATTAGTTATAAGTACTCATTCAAGCTATCTAGCCCATCATAAATTTATTAGCTTGAGGTATTTTAAGAGAAATGTTTCAAAAGTTTTATCAACTTCTAAAGTTATAAATTTATCTACAACTTTTGGAACAGAAGATGATTCTACCAAATTCACAAAAAGATATTTAAACACGACACATAACGATATATTTTTTGCTGATGCAGTTATCTTAGTTGAGGGACCTGCAGAGAGAATGCTCATTCCCCATTTTATAAAAAACTTTCATCCGTTATTGGATAATTGTTATATAACTATTTTAGAAATTGGAGGAAGTCACGCTCATAGATTAAAACCATTAATTGAAACATTGGGAATAATATGTTTGGTCATAACAGATATTGATTCAGTTGATCCGAATAATAATGGAAAAAAATGTCAGCCGGAATTAGGTAAAAATTATAAAACAAATAATGATACTCTAAAAACATGGCATCCCAAAAAGGAACTTTTAGACGATTTATTGAATTTAACTTTTGATAAAAAGGTAAAATCTGACTTGCCTATTCGAGTGGCATATCAAAAAACAGTAGAGCTTGTTAATGGAGGAAGCAATATTTCCGCAAGCCCTTACACATTTGAAGATTCATTGGTAATTGAGAATAAAGAAGGATTTAAATCAATTGATAAGTCTACAGGTCTTTTAAGAAAAATGGTTGATGCTTCAAAAAAGGATGATTTGCAAGAGTTTGTTAAAGAGACATACTCAATTATTACTGACCCTCAAGCAAAAAAGGCTGAATTTGCTTTAGATGTATTGTATTTTGAAGATCCAAAAAACATAAATACTCCAAAATACATTAAAGAAGGATTAGAATGGATTGAAGAGCAACTTAAAAGTAATAAGCAAGGACTAAACTCATAAGTATGACTCAATATAACAACGACATAGACAATCATGTAGATAGTGAGATTTACGAATGTATTAATCCAACTTCTCCTAAAAGTTTTTTCTTATTCGCTGGCGCGGGTTCTGGAAAGACTAGGACTTTAATCAATGTGCTTTCACGTTTTAAAGAGCAACATGGAACAAATTTTAAGTTTCGTAATAAAAAAATAGCGATTATAACTTATACTAATGCAGCAGCGGATGAAATTACTAGAAGATTAGAGCATAGTAGTATTTTTAGTGTAAGTACAATCCATAGTTTTTCTTGGAATTTAATTAAAAATTTCACTCCCGATATTAAGGTATGGATTAATAATAACTTAATTGTGGAAATTGCCGAACTAGAAGAACAACAATCTAAAAGCAGAGGCATAAATAAAACTTCAATAGGTAGGGCTAAGAAAATTGAATCAAAAAAGGAAAGATTAGCTTCTTTAAGTACAATTGAAAAATTTATCTATAATCCAAATGGAGATAATATAACCAAGGATTCTTTGAATCATAGTGAGGTTATATCAATTGCCGCTAATTTTATCAAATCAAAAACTCTGTTCAAACAAATATTACTAAACAAGTTTCCTGTTATCCTTATTGATGAAAGTCAAGACACTAAAAAAGAACTAATTGATGCGTTGTTTGAGCTTCAGAGCCAATACAAGGAAAAGTTATCGTTGGGATTGTTTGGAGATATAATGCAGAGAATTTACGCTGATGGTAAAGAAAACTTAGGAATTGGGTTGCCTGGTGACTGGATTCAACCTGTAAAAAAAATGAATCATCGTTCTAAGTCAAGAATAATTAATTTAATTAATAAAATAAGAAGTGAAATAGATGGTCAGGAACAACTTCCAAGAATAGAAAAAACAGGAGGCGTAGTTAGATTATTTGCTGTATCTCGAACGAAAAACAAGCCAGAAGTAGAAAAGCTTATTTGTCAAAAAATGAAAGAATTTACAAATGACAACAAATGG
>Ga0247815_10000237_pt1 | contig 43772 bp, 40 predicted proteins | sample UWRJL194509B1_FD_181014 | JGI IMG/M metagenome (GOLD analysis project Ga0247815, IMG submission 181014) | Plant litter microbial communities from Arlington Agricultural Research Station in Wisconsin, United States - UWRJ-L194-509B-1 | ecosystem: Environmental > Terrestrial > Plant litter >...
AAAACTTATGGGATTTTTTGATTTCATGACCGAGGATATTGCGATAGACCTTGGTACCGCAAACACTTTAATCATACATAATGATAAAGTTGTTATTGATAGTCCGTCGATCGTTGCACGTGATAGAATATCAGGCAAAATCATTGCTGTTGGTAAGGAAGCCAATATGATGCAGGGAAAGACACATGAAAATATCAAGACCATAAGGCCATTGAAAGATGGTGTAATTGCCGATTTTGATGCTTCAGAAAAAATGATCAATATGTTCATTAAAAGTATTCCAGCATTGAAAAAAAGAATGTTTACTCCTGCTTTACGCATGGTAGTTTGTATTCCTTCCGGTATTACTGAGGTGGAGATGAGAGCTGTAAAAGAATCATGTGAAAGAGTAAACGGGAAAGAAGTTTACCTAATTCATGAGCCAATGGCAGCCGCAATTGGTATTGGTATCGATATCATGCAGCCAAAAGGAAACATGATCGTTGATATTGGAGGTGGTACAACTGAAATTGCTGTGATTGCATTAGGCGGTATTGTTTGTGACAAATCTGTAAAAATTGCAGGTGACGTTTTCACGAATGACATTGTATATTATATGCGTACACAGCACAACCTTTTTGTTGGAGAAAGTACTGCTGAAAAAATAAAAATTCAAATTGGAGCCGCTATCGAAGATTTAGACGGACCTCCTGAAGATATGTCAGTTCAGGGTAGAGATTTACTTACCGGTAAACCAAAACAAGTAGACGTTTCATATCGTGAAATTGCCAAAGCCTTGGACAAATCTATTCAACGAATTGAAGATGCTGTAATGGAAACGTTATCTCAAACGCCTCCTGAATTAGCTGCCGATATCTACAATACAGGTATTTACTTAGCTGGTGGAGGATCAATGTTAAGAGGTCTTGACAAACGTATATCTCAAAAAACAGATTTACCTGTTTATATTGCTGAAGATCCGTTAAGAGCAGTAGTTAGAGGTACCGGAATGGCACTTAAAAACATTGCAAAATTTAAAAGCATCTTAATCAAATAAGATTCTAAATAACAATCAAAATATTTTTATTAGAGTTAAATTCCATCATTTAACTCTAATAAAATTTGAACCCATAAAGCATATCCTGAAACAAAATAACCGAACAAGAAATGCAGCAAATTTTTAATTTCATTATAAGAAACAGTAATCGATTGCTGTTTTTGCTGCTTTTAGGTATTTCGTTGGTTCTCACAATTCAATCACATTCGTACCACAGAAGCAGAGTAATCAGTTCAGCTAATTTTTTAAGCGGAGGTGTTTATGAAAGAATCAACCATGTAAATGAATATTTGAATTTAAGAACTGAAAATGACGAACTTGTACTTGAAAACGCAAGATTGAAAAGTCTTTTATTCAATAAAAAAGATACGGCAAAAATACCTTTGGCAGACAGTGTAAAAGGAGTAAAACCTGCGGATATTATTGTTTCCAAAGTAATTCACAATTCATACAATACACACGAGAACTATATTACATTAAATTCCGGATCAAATGACGGAATTAAACAAGATATGGGTGTGATCAATAGTTTAGGAATTATTGGAGTTATAGACAACACATCGCCAAGATACTCAACAGTTGTCAGTATTTTGAATATGAAATCGCAGATTAATGCAAAATTGAAAAAATCAAATCACTTTGGATCCTTAACCTGGGACGGAAAAAGCACTGGATTTGTTCAGTTAGAAGACGTTCCGAGACTAGCATCTGTAAGAAAAGGAGACACCATTGTTACCGGAGGCCAGTCTGTAATTTTCCCGGAAGGGATTAATATTGGTACGGTAGAAACTGTATATAAAAACGACAAGACCAGTTTTTATGTCATAAAAGTCAAACTTTTTAACGATATGACAAATTTGGGTCACGTTTACATTATCAAGAGTAAGGATAGAGATGAGCTTATTAATTTAGAAAAAAAGGAAAAAGATGAATAGCGCTTTGTTAGTCAATATTTTTCGATTTATTATGTTACTAACAATTCAGATTGTTATTTTCAATAATATGAATTTTTTAGGGTACATAAGTCCCTTTCCATACCTCTTATACATTATTTTGTATCCTGTAAACAGCAACAGATCAGGCTTAATTATCTCAAGCTTTTTACTAGGACTCACAATGGATATGTTTTGTAATTCTGGTGGAATTCATGCTACTGCGTGCGTAATTTTAGCGTATTACAGGCCTTACATTTTTAAATTTTCTTTTGGACTGAGTTACGAATATCAAACTATTAAATTAAATGAATCTCTAACGCCTGAGCGCTTTTCATTTATTCTGGTCTCGGTTTTATTGCATCATATTGTATTATTTACGCTTGAAGCTTTTCAGTTTAAATTTATTTTAGATATTTTACTCCGAACATTATTCAGCACAATATTTACAATAATCACTTCAATAATAATAATTTATCTTATTAAGCCCAATAAAAGATGAGAAAAATTTTGCTGCCCTCTTTAATTATTATTGCAGCATCTTTGCTAGTGATCAGGGTATTTTATTTGCAGGTTATTGATGATTCATTTAAGTTGAAATCAGAAAATAATGCAATAAAGAAGCAGTATGACTATCCTGAAAGAGGTTATATCTATGATAGAAATGGTAAATTATTAGTTGCCAATCAGGCTTCTTATGATATTATGGTTATTCCTAGAGATATCAAAGAAAATCTGAATGTTACTGAATTTTGTACTTTATTAAACATCACCAAAGAAGATTACGAAAAAAGAATTGCAAAAGCTAAGGTTTACAGCCCGCGGTTACCTTCTGTATTTTTATCGCAATTGAACAAAAGTGAGTTTGCTGCTTTTCAGGAAAAAATCAGAAAATTTGAAGGTTTTTATTTCCAAAAGAGATCTCTTCGTGATTACGAGGTAGATTATGGCGCGAATATTTTTGGTTTCATCACACAGGTAAATGAGCGGTTAATTGCCAAAAACCCTTATTACAATAGTGGTGACTTAATTGGAAAACAAGGTGTTGAAGAAAGCTACGAAGAAGTTTTACGCGGTATAAAAGGTGTAAAATACATTCAGAAAGACAAATACAATAGAGAAATTGGCTCTTATAAAGAAGGCAGATACGATACTATTGCCGTTGCCGGAGAAGACATTAATTTAACGATTGATGCTGAAATTCAGAAATATGGCGAAGAATTAATGATTAATAAGCGAGGAGGAATTGTTGCAATTGAACCAAAAACGGGAGAAATTTTAGCACTTGTTACTGCACCATCATACGATCCTGGAATTTTAGTTGGAAGACAGCGATCCAAAAATTACACGCTGCTATATCATGATTCTATAGCAAAACCATTATACGACAGAGGGCTTTTAGCTGAGTATCCTCCGGGATCACCGTTTAAAATCCTAACCGGCTTAGTCGCACTGCAAGAAGGTGTTATTAATGAACAGACTACTTTCATGTGCCACCACGGATTTAGTTACGGTAGAGGTCGTTTCATGAAATGTCACGGTTTTGGCCCGCATCAATTAAATAACGGAATTTATAATTCCTGCAATACCTATTTTGCACAATCTTATATGTTAACCATTAACAAATATGGAAATCCAGGGAAAGCTGTTGATATTTGGAGCGATCACGTAAAAAGTTTTGGATTAGGCCAGTTTATGGGTTATGATTTACCAACCGGTAAAAAGGGAAATATTCCAACTTCTAAAACATATAAAAAAATATATCCAAACGGTGGCTGGAGAAGCACAACCATTGTATCTAATGCAATTGGCCAGGGAGAAGTTTTAATGACTCCAATTCAATTGGCTAATATGATGGCAACAGTTGCTAATCAGGGTTATTATTATACGCCTCATATCATCAAAAAGATTGAAGGTAAAAAAATAGATGCTAAATTCACGACAAAGCATCAAACTAGTATTGATAAAAAATATTTCCCGCCAGTTATCAATGGCTTATTTGATGTATATAACAAAGGAACTGCTTATGCCCTTCGAGTAGAAGGTATTGATATTTGCGGCAAAACAGGTACTGCTGAAAATTATGCAAAAATTGGCGGTGTGAGAACAAAACTGAAAGATCACTCTATTTTTGTGGCTTTTGCCCCAAAAGACAATCCAAAAATTGCAATAGCAATTATGATTGAAAATGGAGGTTTTGGTGCCACGGTTGCCGGTCCGATTGCAAGTTTGATGATTGAAAAATATTTGAAAAAGAAAATTTCAAGAACTGATTTAGAAATTCGGGTTTTAAACAAAAGCCTTGTCAGCGAGTATGCTAAGCTAGGTGGTATGTTGGAAGGAAGCTTGATTGAATCTACTCCAAAAGATTCTGTTTTGAAAGCTAAAATTATTGTTCCGAAAGTACCAATAACGAATCCTAAAACTGCAGCGCCTAAAGCAGAGGTTAAAAAAACAACAGTAGACACCACTAAAAAGAACTAAAGAGTATTTCAAATGAGAAATCAAAGTGTAAAAAATAATATCGACTGGATAAGTGTCTTTATCTACATTGCTTTAGTAACCTTAGGCTGGCTGAACATTTATTCCTCTTCGTTATTATCTACAGAAGGAACCTACCAAAAGCAGTTAATTTTCATTGGCTGTACTATTCCTTTGATTTTTGTCGTGCTGTTTGTTGATGGAAAATTTTACGAAAAATATGCCAGTATTATTTTTGGTGTTTCTTTACTATCATTAGCCGGTTTATTCCTTTTTGGAAAAACTATTGCAGGCCAGCGATGCTGGTATGCCATAGGAAGTTTTACTTTACAGCCTTCTGAGTTTGCAAAAGCCGCAACATCATTGGCTTTAGCGAAATATTTAAGTGACACACAAATTAACCTTAAAGATGTCAACCGGCAGGTTCAGGCATTGGCTATTGTATTTTTGCCCGTATTATTGATTTTACCACAGCCGGATCCCGGGAGTGCTTTAATTTACAGTATTTTCATAGTGGTTTTATATAGAGAAGGACTGCCTTCCTGGTATGTTTGGACAGGGTTTATCACGATTTTATTATTTGTCTTAACACTCGTTCTCGAGCCCTACGTCGTGATTTTAATTGCACTAGGAGTATTAATGATTATTCACTTTAAAGGCCGGGTAGTCGATCGAAATATACTTTTGAGTGCTATTTTATTAGCTGTTATTTCTGGATTTGTATTATCTGTTGATTACGTTTTTGATAATGTATTCAAACAGCACCATAGAGACCGTTTTAATATTTTACTTGGAAAAACTGTTGACATGAAAGGTATCGGATACAATACCAATCAGTCTGAAATAGCTATTGGATCTGGAGGATGGATTGGAAAAGGATTTTTAGAAGGAACTCAGACTAAAGGAGGATTCGTTCCTGAACAGCATACCGATTATATTTTTACAACCGTTGGCGAAGAATGGGGTTTTGCCGGTTCCTTGACCGTTATTTTATTATTTGTCGGCTTATTTTTAAGAGTGATATATTTAGCTGAAAGGCAGAAAACAAAATTCAGCCGGGTTTACGGATATTGTGTAGCCGGAATTTTATTCACGCACTTTTTTGTGAATATTGCAATGGTAATTGGGATTTTCCCAACAATCGGAGTTCCACTGCCCTTCTTTTCCTATGGAGGATCCGGACTTTGGGGCTTTACTATCCTACTGTTTATCTTCTTAAAAATGGATGCCAATAAAGTTAATGAATGGTAATTCAAAACTTCAATAAAGAACTACAAATAAATTCCCTGGTTATATTGGACTACAATAAACACAAACAAAAAATAAGAATATAAAAAAGTCCGAAGTTATAGCTTCGGACTTTTTTATATTCTTATTTTATCACCAAAAAACCTTTGAATCTCTGGGTCTTTACCTATCTATAGATAAAAAACTACACTAAACTTTCTCGCTTGGTCTCTTTTTTAAAAGCTTTACTAAAACAGGAAATGTAGATATTAAGACAATTATAACAATGATGTATTCAATATGGTGTTTTAAGTCAATTCCTTGTTTTAAGAATACTCCATATAGATAATGCCCTGAAAAAATCAATATAAACGACCATAAAAAAGAACTTACGACATTATAGAACATGAATTTCTTTTTATCCATTGAGACAATTCCCGCAATGATAGGTGCAAATGTTCTGAAAATTGGAAGAAAACGAGCGTAAATAATTGCTTTCCCTCCATATTTTTCAAAGAAATCTTTTGACTGCAGCAGGTATTTCTTTTTAAACCAAAATGTATCTTCTTTTTTAAACAGATAATAACCGCTTTTAGCTCCAAACCAATAACCGGTCATATTCCCTAACACTCCCATTATGGCTACTAAAACCGAAAGTAAAAATACGTTTATAAAATCACTTGGAATAAGAACAACATTCTGCATTAAATCACGGCTGTAAATACCCGCTAAAAAAAGCAGACTGTCTCCCGGCAGAAAAAAACCTGCAAAAAGTCCTGTTTCAGCAAAAACGATAAACAAAACAATAAATAAACCAATCTGAAAGCCACCGATGCTTAATGTTATATAAAATTCGGGGTTTATCAATTGAGTCCAATCAAAATTATTCATATAGGCGTTTGGTTATATTTATAAGTTCGTGAAATTAACAATAATTTGCTTCAACCACAATTAAATGCCGTATTTTAAAGATAAATTAACTATTAAAAAAGCCCAAGTATATAACCCGGACTCCTAAAACCATTATTCTCTTACGTACTTACAGCAGCTATGCAAATTCTCATAATCAGCGTCGGCGGCCTTAACTTCTTTAGTATCATGCCCTGCTTTGGCAATCGCCGCATTCAAATCTTGTGGAGAGGACTTCTCCTCGTTTAAAATTACTGCCAGTTGATGTGAACTAATATCCCAATTTGCGGTTTTTACGCCTGGAACGCTAAAAGCAGCCTTTTCTATACGTTTTTTGCATTGCTCACAATTACCGTTCACTTCAGTAGTATACTTCAAATTCTTATTTTTTTTAGTTTGCGCTTTAGCTGAAAATCCTAAAAAAGTGACCATTACAATTAAAATTATCCTTTTCATTTTATACATTATTTATTGTTATTAAATTGATATTGATTTTTGACATTGAATTATTTTATTTTAAATCGTAATCCAGCATAATACATTTGTCCAAAAATGGGAGCGTAAGCTACAGAAGCATCAAAGTTGGGACCAAATGGATCATTTGCACCCAAAATCGCTTTTTCCTGTTTGTAGTTTCCAATATTCTCCCCTCCTATATATACTTCTAAAACTGGCGAAAAAACTCTTGTTACCTGAATATTCATAACTGCATACGAAGGAGAAAAATCAGGAAATTGATCTGCAGCAGGATTGGAAAGCGTGTATGGCAATTGCTGCTTTCCAGACCAATTGAAGGTATAATCAAATTTCCATTGTTTATCCTCATTTCGCTGCGTTTCATATTCCAGATTTCCAAGGAAACGGTGTTTTGCCTGAAGCGGGCGCTGAAAAGTTCCTCTCAGATAATCGGTTTGAATGTCATAATATTTGTATGCTGTTCTCAAATTCAGATTATGAATTAATTCGTAATTGAACTCTAGTTGAAAACTATTAGCAAATGAACTTCCTTTTAAATTATAAAACAAAACATCCTGCGGACGCTGCATTAAATCTACAACGGCCTGATTTTGAAAATCGGTTCGGTACAAATCAAAACCTGCTTCGGCATTTTTATTAAAAAGTTTAAATTTCTGCGAAAAACTCACACCGTAATTCCATGCAATTTCAGGATTCAACCCATAAATTTTTCCGGTATTATCTAAAATCGAAAAAGTTCTTGAACTTGCAAAAAGCTGCTGATTTTCGGCAAAAATATTAGCGGATCGTTTTCCTCTTCCGGCAGAAAATCGAATAACTCCATCTTTCCACGGATTGTATCGCATGTGTAAACGCGGCGTTACAAAAACCCCCAATCGGTTATGATTATCTACTCTTCCACCTAAAATCACACTAAAATTGTCGGTGTTATCATATGTATATTCAAAAAATGCCCCAACTGAATTATCAATTCTGCTGTAATCATTTGCATTCACAAACTCCTGATATTGATCGTATGAAAAATTCAAACCAGTCGTGAATTTATGCATTGTGTTGTTTATAATTGAATTGAAAATTAAATTCGAATAAAAACTATTCTGCCTGATATCGTATTGATTTAAACCAAAATATGAATCTTGATTATGACTGTTAAATGCATTTTGAAATCCGATACTTTGATAAGGCATATCTTTAAAAACATAGCCAATTTTAGTAGAAACTTCATAGCGTTCGGTGTTTATTTCTGAACCCCAATAATTGGTTGTGCCGCGATCCCTGTCTTTATCAAAATCAACTTCACCTGTTTGTTTTTTATCATTCATATATCTGAAATTGATAAAACTTACCAAACCGCTTTCCGGATTATAATATTGATATCGATTTAAAACATTGATTTGTTTTCCTAACGGATTATCTAAAAACCCGTCGTCGTTCATATCGTTTTTGGCCACACGCGCATTCCCGTGAACAAACAAGCTGGTGGCCCATTTATCAGAAAGTTTTCTGTTGAAATGCGTATTCACTTCAAAACGAGCATCGGTAGAACCATACACATTCAGAAAAAACGGAATATCGCTCAATGGTTTTAAAAGCTCCGTATTTATTTGTCCTGAAATACTTTCGTACCCATTAATTACAGTTCCGGCGCCTTTTGTAATCTGAACGCTTTCGATCCAGGTTCCGGGCGTAAACGACAATCCGTAAGCTTGAGAAGCGCCTCGGACTGACGGAATATTTTCTTCGGTTATCATTAAATACGGACTCGTCAGTCCGAGCATTTTTATTTGTTTCGTCCCGGTTAAGGCATCTGAAAAATTGACATCTATGGACGGATTCGTTTCAAAACTTTCTGCCAGATTACAGCAAGCTGCTTTTAAGAGCTCTTTGCTTGTAATGAGAGTTGTGTTGGAAGTGAGAGTGTAGGATTTTTTAAGTCCTTTTTGCTTTTTAGTGATTTTTACTTCTTCTAAATCTTCTTGCGAAAAAACAGATACAGAAAGTAACATCACAACAAAAAGCATGATATTTTTTTGCATAAAAAAATGATTTTAATGTTAATTAGAATAAATTGCTTTTGAGTTTCTGAATGTGCAGGAACCAACAAAGAGCGCAAGCCCAACAAGAATCAGGCTCAATTTCTAAACATTAAAATCAGGAATAAAAAATGTATTTATGGTATAATTTGAATAAGGGGGGCGCATTCGCATCAGAATAATAAGAAATGACCTGACTGCTTTTAAAATTTGGAATTGATATAAAAGCAATAGGTTTGTATTCTTGAATTACAGCCGGAAAAGCAATTTGAAAAAAGAACATTTTGAAAGTAGCATCGCTTGATTTTTTCTCAAAATGAACTACTTTGTCTTTACAGCAAGATGACTTTTTTTCAGATTTGCCACAGCATTTTTTCTCGGGAGCCGCAGTAAGAGTGGTATTTAACGAAACTGAGGCTATTTTTCCTCCACAATAATGCACATCAAAAGCAAACCCAATGTTGGAAACCAACAATAGGAACGCTAAAAATAATCCGGTGCATTTTTTTAGATTCATACTGCAAAACTAGTATAAAAGACTTGGAAAAAGATGTAATAAAATGTTATTTTTTTATTTTTTGAAGCTGATAATAAAATGCAGGAATAAATAATATCACAAATATAGGCTGAATAATAAATCGCCTTACGTAAAATAGAGGCCAATTTGCAGCAGGAAAATAATGAAGAATTATAAATAATAGTAAAAAAAGCACCACTAAAAAAAAACCGTATAAAAAAGTACTGAACTTAAGTATTTCTTTATCCTGAAATAAACTGTAAATCAAGAACAGTGATAAAATGCTATTCAGAATATATCGCAGTAAAAGGGCGCTGAAAAGCTTAAATAAGTCAACTTGGGGAATAGGTAAATTTTTAAAATCTTTCTCAAAATAATCTAAAAATGGATCGTAAAATAATTGATTTTCAAAAGCTCTTATAATACCAAAACACAATACAACTATTACCGCAATTAGAATTTTAAATTTATGTTCCAGTATTTTATTTAGCATATTTTGAAAATTTATTGACCCAGACAATCCACAAAATAAAAACAGATCCATAAATAATTAAAGGAAAAACCACACCATGTAAAAAATGATTGTTTTCAGGATAATGAAAAAGCAATACAGTCAATAAGGCAATTCTAAAAATATTTAAAACATAAATAAAAACGATCCCAAACAAGATAAAAAGAAACGTTTCCTTAAATTTTCCTGCAAAAGCCGCTATAAAAGCAATGAACAAAATGATGACACTTACAGCGTTGCATCCTTCTATAATACGGACAAGATATATTTTATTGTACCAAACCTCCATCCATGAATTTGAACTGCTTTTCTGAATTTTAATATCACTATTAAACAAATGCATTAACTGCTCGACATTGCGCCCGACAATATGGGTTACGCCATCCACATCATTGGTTTCAAAGCTGTCTAAATAAAACTTATAAGCCACTGTAAGCACAATGTAAACCGCAAAGAAGGTGCTGATAAACAATAAGAAAGGCTTAAACTGTATTAAATATTTCTTCAAAGGAATTTTTTTTCAAATTTATGTATTTTTGAGTTTAGCTTTAAATACTTTTGTATAAAATTTTTATATCATGACATTTCAAGAATTACAACCAAAAATAAGCGCTATTGTTGGCGACAGCGCACTTGTGAGAGACGAAAAATTATTAGCAATTTGTCAATTATTGAACGAAAAAGTAGAATACTATAATTGGGTTGGATTTTATTTTGCCAATCATGAAGCAAAAACACTGCATTTAGGTCCTTATGTGGGAGCAGAAACAGATCATACTGTAATTCCGTTTGGAAAAGGAATCTGCGGTCAGGTTGCAGAAAGTAATGCCAATTTTGTGGTGCCGGACGTTGCCGCACAGGATAATTATATCGCCTGCAGCTTTACGGTAAAGTCTGAAATTGTAGTACCATTATTTGTGAATGGAGTAAATATTGGCCAAATTGATATTGACAGCCACGTTATTGATCCGTTTACTGATGCTGACGAAAGATTTTTAGAATTTGTAAATTCAGAAGTTGCTAAACTGTATTAATAATACTACATTGCGTACTGTTTATTTTATTTTATGAAACTAATTTTACACATTTTATTTTTCTTTACAATTTCAACTAACTTACTATCTCAAAGTAAAGAATCACAAGTTAGGGCAATCTATTTAGACTCAACCTGGGCAGAGACAACAGAAGAGAACCATAAGTATATACGTGTTGTTGAAGATTACTTTTCAAATAAAAATATATATGTTTTTAAAGATTACTTTAAATCTAAAAAACTGTGTATGATCGGCGGATCATCAGATAAGGATATTTTAAAAAGAGAAGGCCAATTTATTTATTATTATGAAAATGGCAATAAAAAAGCAGTTGTCAACTATTCTAAAAACAATAAAACAGGAATAGAATATAGATGGTATGAAAATGGAAATATTAAAGCAGAGCTTGATCATTCAAAAATTAAAGATGCGGATGTAGATTTTAAAATTAACAACTATTGGAATCCACAACAGGAGCAAAAAGTAATATCTGGCAATGGAAGCGTTGACTATAGTGACGAAAACCAAGAGGACATCGGCGAGGTGAAAGATGGTCTTCCTGACGGGATCTGGAAGGGGAAAAACCTAAAAAGGAAATTCTCGTACATTGAGAATTATAGAAAAGGTAAATTTATTTCAGGTATAAGTACAGATTCCCAAGGAATTGAACATCAATACAAACATCTTGAAATTAGACCTGAGCCAAAAAAGGGAATTAAGGATTTCTATCAATACATTGGCAAAAATTATAAAAAAACAGAGAATGCAATTGCAAACAAAATTAGTGGAAAATTAGTTCTTAGTTTTATCATTGATAAGGACGGCAGTATTACCGAACCTAAAATCCTTAAATCGTTAGGGTACGGACTCGACGAAGAGGCAATTAGAGTAATTACAAACTATAACGGCTGGATTCCCGGACAGCAAAAAGGCATAAATGTACGTGCACTTTATTCTATACCAATAACAGTTAGCAATTAATAAAGTAAACCCTGTTTTGTTATTTAAGAAACATGCAAAAGAAATAAACAATATAATTTAAGATTCTTTTTTTGATATTCTTCTATTTTTTCTTGATTTTTTTGATTTTTTAATCTAATTTTGCACCCGTCTTACAAAAGATGTATGACATACATAAAAATCATTAAATAATATTGGAATGTATTTAACTAAAGAAAAGAAAGAAGAGATTTTTGCACAACACGGTGAAGCAACAAACACTGGAAAAGCAGAAGCTCAAATCGCATTGTTTACTTACAGAATTAGTCACTTAACTGAGCACTTGAAAAAAAATCGTCATGATTATAACACTGAGCGTTCACTAGTACTTTTAGTAGGTAAAAGAAGATCGTTGTTAGATTACTTGAAAAAGAAAGAGATCAACAGATATCGTGAGATTATCAAAGTATTGAATATCAGAAAATAATCAATATAAAAAAGAGGTGCGAGAGTGCCTCTTTTTGTTTTTACATTACAAGCATTTATTTTATAAGAAAAAAAGTTTGGTTTTTCATTGGGTTTTAGAAACAACAACTACACACAACAACTACAACACAACTAAAACCCATTGTATAACCAATAAGGAAAAATTATGATTCCACAATTATTTGTAGAAAACATCGATTTAGGTGATGGCAGAAGCATCACAATCGAGACAGGTCGTTTAGCAAAACAAGCTGACGGTTCTGTAGTAGTAAGAATTGGTAAAACTGTTATTTTAGGAACAGTTGTATCAGCAAGAAAAGCAAGTCCGGGTATCGACTTTTTGCCGTTAACGGTAGATTATCGTGAAAAATTTGCTGCAGCTGGTCGTTTTCCAGGAGGTTTCTTCAAAAGAGAAGCACGCCCAAGCGACAGTGAAGTATTAACAATGAGATTAGTAGACCGTGTTTTACGTCCGCTTTTCCCAAGTGATTATCACGCAGAAGTTCAGGTTATGATTCAGTTAATGTCTCATGATGATGAAGTTATGCCAGATGCATTAGCAGGATTAGCAGCTTCGGCAGCACTTGCTTTGTCTGACATTCCTTTTGAAACTTTAATTTCTGAAGCCAGAGTTGGAAGAATTGACGGTAAATTTATCATCAATCCATCTCGTGCACAATTAGAATTATCAGATATTGATATGATGATTGGAGCTTCTACTGATTCTATCGCAATGGTAGAAGGAGAAATGAAAGAAATTTCAGAAGCAGAAATGTTAGAAGCAATTAAGTTTGCTCACGAACATATTAAAGTACAAATTGCTGCTCAAGAAAGATTGGCGAATGCTTTTGGAAAAAAAGAAGTTCGTACTTATGAAACTGAAAAAACTGATGACGCTATTTACGCAAAAGTAAAAGCAGCGGCTTATGATAAAATTTACGCTATTGCAAGCAAAGGTTCTGCTAAACATGAACGTTCGGCTGCATTTGATGCTGTAAAAGAAGAAGTAAAAGCATTATTTACAGAAGAAGAATTGGCAGAAAATGGCGATTTAGTTGGTAAATATTTCTATAAAACCAACAAAGAAGCTGTTCGTAATGTAACTCTTGATTTAGGAACTCGTCTTGACGGAAGAAAAACTACAGAAATCAGACCAATCTGGTCTGAGGTAGATTATTTACCATCTGTTCACGGTTCAGCATTGTTTACACGTGGAGAAACTCAAGCTTTGGCAACTGCTACTTTAGGAACCTCTAGAGAAGCAAACCAAATTGATTCACCATCTGAGCAAGGAGAAGAAAAATTCTATCTACATTATAACTTCCCTCCATTTTCTACAGGAGAAGCTCGTCCGTTAAGAGGAACTTCAAGAAGAGAAGTTGGTCACGGAAATCTTGCACAAAGAGCGTTGAAAAACATGATTCCTGCTGAGAATCCATACACTATCAGAGTTGTATCTGAAGTATTGGAATCAAATGGTTCATCTTCTATGGCTACCGTTTGTGCCGGAACATTAGCTTTGATGGATGCTGGTATCCAAATGATTCGTCCGGTTTCCGGAATTGCAATGGGATTGATTACTGATGGTGATCGTTTTGCTGTTTTATCTGATATTTTAGGTGATGAAGATCACTTAGGTGATATGGATTTCAAAGTAACTGGAACTTCAGAAGGTATTACAGCTTGTCAAATGGACATTAAAATTGACGGTTTGAAATATGAAATCATGGAGCAGGCTTTGGCTCAGGCTCGTGATGGACGTTTGCATATCTTAGGAAAATTACTTGAAACACTTGCAAAACCAAATGCAGATGTTAAAGCACACTCTCCTAAAATCATTACCAGAACTATTCCTGGAAACTTTATTGGAGCATTAATTGGACCAGGTGGAAAAGTAATTCAGGAATTACAAAAAGCTACAGGTACAACTATTGTAATCAACGAAGTTGATGAGCAAGGTGTTATCGAAATCTTAGGAACAGATCCTGCTGGAATTGAAGCAGTATTGGCTAAAATTAAGTCAATCACTTTTAAACCACAAATGGGAGAAGCTTATGAAGTGAAAGTAATTAAAATGTTAGATTTTGGAGCTGTAGTAGAATATACATCTGCACCAGGAAATGAAGTTTTATTACACGTTTCTGAATTAGCGTGGGAACGCACTGAAAATGTTACAGATGTTGTAAACATGGGTGATGTATTTGAAGTGAAGTATTTAGGTCTTGATCCTAAAACTAAAAAAGAAAAAGTGTCAAGAAAAGCACTTTTACAAAGACCTCCACGTGAGGACAAAAAAGAGTAATCAGATCTTAGTTTACTAAAGGTTTATTCATAGAAAACCCCAATTCATTAGTTTGAATTGGGGTTTTTCGTTTTTAATTATTGTCGATAAACGATTCCAAACAGTTATCCTAACTTAAGATTTACCCATTTTGTGCAAATGCGTAAAATGAGAAAACATCATTTCAAATAGTGTTTTATGATGATAAGGCTGTTTGTATTCTTTTGTGGTAGCTTCAATTATTTCATTTATTTCACTGTAATTGGTATGGCAGATATTAGGAAAAAGATGATGCGCTGCATGACAATTTGAACCGCCGCTTAAAAATCTCGCCCATCCTTTATTGGCATCCCAATCGCAGCTCGTATGAAGCTGGTGAACAGCCCATGTATGTTCAAGAAACTCTCCTTCGGGCTGCGGATAATCTGCACCGTCAAAAAAATGAGTACCCACTAGCATAATAATAAATACCAAAGAGGTAAATGCGCTGGCGGTAAGAAATGTGAACACAATAAAACCCCACGAAAAGTCAGCATACAATATTGGAAAAACCAAGGCGATAGAAAAATAGAATATTTTATACAGCATAAACCTGAAATACAACTCCATTTTAGGAACATCTCTTTTCATCCAATCGTATTCGTTTGAAAATAAATATACCCAATCACTCATAAAAACAGAATGCAATAAAGTAAACATATAAACAAATGGCGCATAATAAGCCTGATATCTATGTTTGGGTTTCCAGGGATGCGTTGGACTCAATCGTAAAAAAGGATTTTTATCAATGTCAATATCACTTCCTTCTACATTAGCATATAAATGATGCGATCTTATATGTCGCAATCCCCAAAGCATCGGATCGATTCCGACCGTAAGAAAACTAAAAAAGTGAAGTACTGAATTGGCTTTTTTATTTTTGAATGCCGTATTATGTGAGGCATCATGACCAAAACTAAATCCAATTAACAATCCGGACAATTGAAAGATCACGTATAAAATCCAAAAATTAACCTTACCAATACTATCTGCAAAAAGTAACGAGTAAGATAAATAACAGATTAAAGTCCAGAACAAACCTTTAAACCAAAATCTAATATCTCCGTATGAAGTAGTCTTATCCTTGAGTTTTTCGTGAACCCTTTCTTTTAAAGCAGTAAAAAACAACTGCTCCTCCTTTGATTTATTGAAATATTTAGCTTTCATAAATTGTTCTTATTTAAAATTACAGGACAAATCTATTGCAATAATCACATAAAAATTTGTTTAAATCAATTAAAGTATTTTGTATATTTGTGATTATCGCAAATTATGAAATACCAACAATTATTTTTAAAGGAAATTAGAAGTAAAATTCCAAAATCAGTTTCGTTAATTGATGAAATTGCGACGGTTTTAGAAATCAGCTACGATGCCTCTCACAGGAGAATATCAGAGAAAAGTAAATTTTCTATTGACGAAACTATACAATTAGCAGATCACTTCAGTATTTCGCTGGATAATTTATTTTCGAGGAAGGAAAAAGTAATTGTCGAAAAAACAATTGAAATAGAAACATTAAAAGATATGCTTCTATATTTCAAATCATCAGCAGAACAAATAGCGTTATTGACTAAAAATCCAAATACGATATTGTATTATTCTGCAAAAGATATTCCCCTATTCTACTTTATGGAGGGGACAATATTATCAAAATTCAAGGCTTTTGTATGGTTGAATCTTTTAAATTCAAATCAAAAAAAAGTCTCTTTTGAAAGTTTTGTAATTGATGAATCGTTTACTGAATACATGGCGAAATTAAAAAAATCGTACGAAGATGCAGCTGTAAATGAAATCTGGAATGACACCACCATAAACAGCAGTTTACAGCAGATTTTATATTTTTATGAAGCGGGATTACTTTCTATAAACAGCGCGAATGCATTGTGCAAAGACTTAAAGAGAATCATTCATTTAATTCAGGAAAAATGCAATACTTCGCAAAATAAATTCTCTATTTATTATAATGAGCTGATATTATTAAACAATAATATGCTGATAGAAACCGATGAAAAACTAACTATGTTTGTGCCTTACACGCTTCTGGGTTATTTTATTACTGATAATGAAGACAGCTGCAAAAATGTGCATGGCTTTTTTAGACAGCAGATCATCAACTCAAAACCTTTGGGACAATCGGGCATTAAAGAACAAAATCTATTCTTTAACCGGGCTATTCGAAAAATCGACTATTATATTGAAAAAATAAATTCTCAGGTCGATCTGCTATTTTAACTAATCATTCTCAATTACTTTTGGCTGTAAAATGGCTTAATTCAAATTAATGAATTAAGATTCTTCTTTTTTTTCTAAATAATTAAATAATAATCTTTTTAAACGTTTTAAAAACAATTATCTGGATAAAAACCAAAATACAATTTCAATTTTATATTTTATTGAAGGAAAAAAAATATCTTTAACACTAATTTTTTCATAAATACTAATCCAAAAACCAAATTAATTATGGCATTTACAGTTCTGCAAAATACCAAAATCAACGGAGAACCTTTTACATTTGCAAATCCTGAAACTGTTACTTATCCAGTTCCTCCATTAGTTTCATCAAAATTCTACACCACTGCAGACGGAGTTCGTACCTTAAAAATAAGAGCAACTTTGTACATTAACTCTGAAGATAACGATCATCCTACTGTCGAAGAGCCTAAAGAAATAAACAATACATTGCAATTATTTTTTGATTATAATTTTTCTGAAGAAACACCGGAAAGCTGTGATGTTTGGTATATAGAGGTAGATTACACCTCTGACACTGTGAATAACCTGACGGAAACAATCTCTTTCTTAAAAGATATTGATCCGGAAACTTCACGAGGAACCAGAACAGAACTGCCATAATATGAATAATAAATGGATCCTGCTTTTTGCCTTTCTTATTTTGATAATTCCAGGTTTTCTTTTTTCGCAATCTACTGATGCATTGGAAAAAAGCATTCTTAAAAAAAAGGCTGTAGAATATAAAAAGGAAATAAATTTTATTAAATCCCAATCTTTTTACCAGAAAAAAGAGTGGGATTCTACTCTTATATATTCCATGAAACAATTGAGTTCGACTAACAACAAAGAACTTATTAATTTTTCGCATTATTTTAGAGGAACCAGTTTTATACAAAAAAAACTGCATAAAGAGGCCAAAAAAGAATTATTGCTAATTTCTGATAAATTTGAATTTTATCTTAACGCCAGAATTCTTTTAGCCACTTCATTTTTAGAGCTGCGAGAATTTAAAGCTGCCTTACTGCATTATGAAAATGTTCTCAAGCTGCCAGAAATATCAAAACAGCCACATCATTTATCAAAAGCATATGAAGGTTTAGGAATCACTTATTTTTTTCTGGAAAAATATGACAGTGCGGAAAACTATCTTGTTAAAAGTTTAGAAATCAAGGAAAAACAAAAAAACGAAACTGAGTTGTTGAATGCTTACAATGCGATGGCAAATTTATATTATGTTCAGTATAAAGACAGCCAGGCGATTCCTTATTTTGAAAAAGCCTATGCCTTATCAAAAAAGGTAAAAAACATCAGCAAGAAAGCTATGGCGGCAGAAAACATGGCGGCAGTAGAAGAAAATAGAAACAATTACAAAAAAGCTTTAGCATACAAAAAAGAATCTGACCAGTGGAAAGATTCACTCAACAACCAAAATAAGGTTTGGGCTGTTGCAGATTTTGAGAAAAAATTTGCTGTAGCTCAAAAACAAAAAGAAATCAAAGTACTTCAAGTTGAAAATGAACTTAAAAATTCGCAACGTAATGGTTTCTTTTTCGCCGCTATCGGCTTACTGCTTTTATTAACCGGCGGTGTTTACCTCTACAGTCAAAAGGTAAAAAACTCAAAAATAATACTGCTGCAAAAAAATAAGCTGGACGAACTCAATGCAACAAAAGATCAATTATTTTCTATTGTAAGCCACGATTTACGATCATCAGTACATGCTTTAAAGGCGAGTAATGCTAAATTATCTGAGACGCTTGAAACTAAAAATTATGACGAATTAAATCAGCTTATTGTTCAAAATAGCGGCATCGCAAATAGCGCTTACAGCCTGCTTGATAATTTACTGCATTGGGCAATGCTGCAAACCAAGCAATTGTATTTTCATAAAGAATCAGTTCATCTGCATTCTATTGTGCAGCAAATCGAATATAACTATAAACCGCTGCTGCTTGATAAAGCGCTGGATTTTGAAAATTTGGTTTCAAAAAATGTTTTTATATTCGTAGATCTTGATTCGTTAAAAATAGTGCTTCGAAATTTACTGGACAATGCCATTAAATTTTCTAAGCAAAACGGAAAAATCACTTTTTATGCCCAGGAAATTAATACTGATTTATGCCAGCTTATTATTGAGGATACAGGAATTGGAATGAATGAAATTACCATTGAGGAATTGCTGCAGGAAAATGAATTACTGGCTAAAAAGAGAAATTCTGAAAATATCGGAACTGGTTTAGGATTGCAGTTGTGCAAGCAGATGATCAAAAAAAACGGCGGTACTATTGCCATAGAAAGTGCACCTGATAAATGGACAAAAATGAAACTGAGTTTTCCAAAAACAAAAAATAATGGATAATATTAATGTTTTAATAATTGAGGATACTGCTGAACAAAGTGATGCGCTTGTAAAAGTGCTGTGCCAAAATAATTACGCCGTCGCGGGAGTGGCCGCAAATTTTACAGATGCTTTAAAGCTTTTTTACGAAAACACTATTGACATTATAATTATTGATGTTTTTCTTGACGGAAAACCGGACGGAATTACGTTTGCTGAATCTATTAATATTATTCCGAATGCATCAAAACCATTTGTATTTTTGACCAGTTCGCAGGACCGCCAAATTTTTGAAAGGGCAAAACTCACGAAACCTTTCAGTTTTTTAATGAAACCTTTTAATGAGTTAGAAATTCTATACGCCATAGAAATGGCTGTCGAAAAGTTTTATGCGCAGACAAATGTGTTTTTGAGCGAAGAGCAAGACACTGTAATAAGCAGTGATTTTTTATTTATCAAGAAAAAGAAATCACTAAAAAAAGTTGCTATACAAGAGATTCTATATATTGAGGTCGAAGAACGTTACTGCAATATTATTACTGAAAAAGAAAAGTTCGTCATTCTAATTTCACTCACTAAAATAAATGATTTATTAGATAAAAATAAATTTGTCAGAACGCATCGCAATACTATTGTGAACATTGATAAAATTGAAGAAATAATTCCTGCCGACAATCTTATCCTGCTCAAAGGAAATCACAAAATAAATTTAAGCGACACGTATAAGGATTTTATAAAAAAGATGAATATTTTATCTTGAAAAGAAATTCTGAAAAATCCAAAATTCATCAAATCCTCTTTTTGTAAAGAGGATTTTTTTTGTTTCTAAGGCAAATTCCCTCCTCCCTACTTATTTTAAAAATTTCATGACATTAAAAATGCCTCTCATGACATTTTTAAAGCAACGTGGCAAAATCAAAATTACATTTACACCAGAAAAATTAAAAAAACTATAGATGAGAATCGAACTAACCAAACGACCAAACATGAAATTTTTAGCGATCATTAAAAAAATTAAAAATAATCCCTGGATTGGCGTTCTAGTCTCTCTATCCTTCATTATCCCGAGTTTATATGAAATACTGGATGATGTAACGGTTTTAAGAATCGAATATTTGTTACTGCTGATTGCATTTCCGGTTTATTTAAAATCATTGAAAAAAATATTTGACGAAATATTAGATCCCTCTGATGATTATTATGAATAAAATGCCATTTAATTCAGTACACTAAAAAGCCCATTTTCTCCAAACCATAACTTCGGTTAAAAAACCCAATTCGTTGATTTGAATTGGGTTCTTTGTTTTAAAAAAATAGATATTTTATTACATTTTAACACTTATTCGTAACATTTATAACAATTTTTCAATACTTTTGGGCTCACCAAAACAAATCAAATAACAGCCAATCCTTTGAAAAATCTCAAAAAAAAGTCCTTATCAATCCTTTTCTTTGGACTATTCCTTAACATTAGCAGCATTCATAGTCAATCCAGCAATAAAACTTCAGTTTATAATTGGTTCGATAAAACTACCAACAAAGAAAGCCTGCCAATTAATAACGGTAAACTTCACACTAATTTCGATAAAATAATAGGAACTGTTGATCGGTACTATAATTCAGAATTTGCTTCTGGAAATCTTGGTTATGAAGAACAGGAATATTTTGATGTGCAGTTAAAATATGATATTTATAAAGATGAGATTATTTTAAAATCTCCCGGAGAAGGATTGATTGAAATTAATTTGATCAAAGAAAATGTTCAGTATTTTAAACTGCTGGATAAAAAATTCATCAACTTAAATATTGACAAAAAACTGCCTGCAAATGCCCGGGGAGGATATTATGAAGAAAGCGTTATTGGTAAAAAATTCACTTTCTACATCAAACATTATAAAGACAAAAAAGAAATCTTAAAGGGCACTGAAACCTTTATAGATTACTACAATAAAAATGAATTTGTATTATTTACGCAGGGAAAATACACGAATGTCGATTCTAAAAATGAACTTTTGAAATTATTTCCTAACGATAAAAATAAAATTAATGACTACTACTTAATGAACCGAAATTTAAGGAAAGAAAATGAAGCCCGTTTCATGGAAAATTTAATGCGATACATCAACAACATTTAAAAAATACTCTCCCTTAACATTTCAACTAATGAGGTCATTAATCATCACTATATTACTGCTTGTTTTTAGTCAGGCGACACATTCACAAGATAAAAACACAGTTGTAAGCATCGAATTCAGCAATATAAGCAGAACAGCAGCTTTACAGAAAATTGAAGCCAATACGAAATTCAAGTTTTATTTTCAGGAAAACTGGTTTGAAAACAACACGCTGATTTCTGGAAATTATGTAAAGAAAACCATTGAAGAAGTTTTAACAAAAGTACTTGCAGATACTGATATTAACTTTTTTGTTGATGCAAAAAAAATAGTATTGACTAAAAACAGTATTATTTACGACAGTTTTCCAGACTACGAAACTAACAAACAAGATGTTGCTGCTAAACCTGCAAAATCTGTAAATCCGGTATTTTTTGGGCAATTTGATTCTGTAAAAAATGCAGGATCAAAAAATAACAGCAATAATGTTGTTTTAGTTGGTAAAGAATCAACTGACTCAAATGTTGATTTGTATGCCTTGTCAGGTTATTTGAAAGATGTAAAAACAGGCGCACCTCTGGCAGATGTGAATGTTAAAATCAGAAATAAATCTATCAGTACAGCAACGAATGCTGAAGGTTATTACTTTTTGAAAGTGCCGACGGGAATGAATATTATTGATTTTGAATCGATCATCTATCAAAATATTACCCGTAAAATAATGGTGTACAGCGACGGAAAGTTAGACTTAACGCTTACTGAAAAACTAAATCAATTAGATGAAGTGGTCGTAAACAGTAAAGCTTCACAAAATATCAGAACGGCCATTACAGGAGTTACAACAATTGAAGCAGAAGGAATAAAAAATATTCCGCTGATTTTAGGAGAACGAGATGTTTTAAAAGTAGCATTGACTATCCCCGGGGTAAAAACAGCTGGTGAAGGTTCTGCAGGATTTAATGTTCGAGGCGGAAAAGAAGATCAGAATTTGATTTTGCTAGACAATGCCACAATTTATAATCCGATGCACTTTTTCGGGTTTTTCTCAGCAATTAATCCATATACAGTAACAAAAGTTGATATTTATAAAGGAGGAATTCCACCAGAATTTGGAGGAAGATTATCTTCTGTTTTTGATATTACCTCTAAAAATGGAAACGTTGACAAAATTACCGGTGAAGGAGGAATTGGACCTGTAACGAGTAACCTTACGGTTTCGACGCCAATTGTAAAAGGAAAATCCAGCTTATTGATTGGAGGAAGAGCCACTTATTCTGATTGGATTTTAAAAACACTTGACGATGAAAAACTTAAGAAAAGCCAGGCTTCATTTTATGACTTATTCGCAAAATACAATCACAAGATTGATGCAAAAAACTCAATAGAAGCAACTGCTTATTACAGTAAAGATGCATACAGTATAACATCTGACTCTTTGTACAAATACAGCAACAGGCTTGCATCTTTGAAATGGAAACATGCTTTTAATGAAAAACACAACGGAGAATTAAACGTAACCAACAGCGAATACAAATTCAATATTGATTACGACTCGAATAATCCGAATGCATTTGATTTTGGTTATAAAATAAATGAAACCCAGGCTGTTCTAAAATTCAATTATAGTTTTAGTGAAAAACATAAATTTGTTTACGGGATTTCAAGCAAATTATATGATGTTAATCCCGGTGATTTAACTCCGAAAGATCCCAATTCATTATTGTTACCTGTGAGCATTCAAAAAGAAAAAGGACTGGAATCAGCAGCTTTTCTGTCAGATAATTTTAAAATTACAGATAAATTACTGATAGATTATGGCGCCCGATTCTCTGTATATTCTGCTTTAGGGCCGTCAGTACAAAAAATTTATCAGGAAGGAGTTCCCTTAAATCCGTCGACAGTGGTTGAAGAAAAAGAATATGCAAAAAATGAAACAATAAAAACCTATACTGGTTTTGAACCAAGAATAGGCGTTCGTTATTTATTTGATGAGACATTTTCTATCAAGGCAGGTTACGATAAAACGTTCCAGTACATTCATTTATTATCAAATAATACAACTCAATCCCCAACAGATACCTGGAAATTGTCTGACTTAAATGTAAAACCTCAAAGCGGACAGCAGTTTTCACTGGGCTTGTTTAAAAAGACAGACTATCAAAATTTAGAAGTGAGCGTTGAAGGATATTACAAAAAATCAAATAATATTTTAGATTATAAAGTAGGTGCTAATCTTCTTTTAAATGAAAATTTAGAAACCGAATTGTTGCAGGGAGAAGGAAAGTCATATGGAGTTGAACTTTTATTAAGAAAACCAGAAGGTCGTTTGAACGGATGGATTGGCTATACGTATTCGCGAGCTTTCATCAAATTAGACAGTCAGTTTAATGAAGAGAAAGTCAACAACGGAGAATTTTTCCCGACAAACTTTGACAAACCACATGATTTCAGTACGGTTTTAAATTATAAATTTACACACCGTTACAGTTTTTCTGCGAATTTTATATATCAAACCGGACGACCAATAACGTATCCAATTGGACAATACAATTACGGAAATGCCGAATACACACTTTACAGTGACCGTAATAAATTTAGAATTCCGGATTATTACCGATTGGATATTGGTGTAAATATTGAAGGAAACCACAAAATAAAAAAACTGGCACACAGCTTCTGGAATATATCTATTTATAATGTCTTGGGAAGAAACAATCCTTACTCTGTATTTTTTGTAACTAAAGAAGGAAAAGTTCAGGCATATCAGACTTCTATTTTTAGCATGCCTGTACCAACGATTACTTACAATTTCAAATTTTAATTAAAATGAAAAAATTAGTTTTACCTATTTTCATTGTTACTCTTTTTCTCACAGCTATTACGAGTTGTACCACTCCTTATAACTATAAAACAACTGAATTTGAAAATGCTATTGTGGTAGAAGCAACCATTACAAATGAGCTTAAAAAACAAGAAATAAAACTTTCAAGAACCTATAGATTTGAAGATGAAGGACCAATTTTTGAAAGTGGCGCAACCGTAACTGTAACAGATGATTCAGGCAAAGTCTACGGTTTTGATGAAGAAGCGGGAATTTATCTTTCTGCAGCAGCATTTAAAGCTGCCCCGGGAAGAACGTATCAGCTTCATATTAAAACTAAAGACGGAAAATCATATAGTTCTTCAATAGAAAAACTAACAACTGAAACGAATCTTGATGAGATTGTATCCAATGTAACGACCAAAGAAGGTGTTGCAGGCGTAGAAATTAGAGCAAAAAGCTATGACCCAACAAAAAGCTCTAAATATTATCGCTACGAATACGACGAAACATACAAAGTCATAGCGCCAAAATGGACATCTTTTGAAGCCATCGCAGTTCCTAAAAACAGCGGTCCAACTCCGGGTGATCTTATCATTCAGCGTCGAACAAAAGAGGCCAGAATTTGTTATTCGACTAAAAAATCAAATGATATTATTCTAACAAATACAAACAATCTGGCTGATGACAGAGTAGATTTTCAGGTACGTTTTATTCCAAGTACAGATTATGTTATTGCAAATAGATATAGTATCCTTGTGAAACAGTTTGTTCAAAATTTGAGCGCGCACAGCTTTTACCAGACTTTAAAAGAAATATCAGGATCAGGAAGTCTTTTATCACAAAATCAGCCGGGATTTTTGGCCGGAAATATTAAATCGGATACTGATGCTGGCGAAAAAGTGATTGGTTTTTTTGATGTTTCCGCCTACAGTGAAAAAAGGATTTTCTTCAATTTTTCAGATGTATTTCCAAATGAAAAAACACCAGATTATCCGTACAACTGTCCCGCAGCACTCTTAACTCCTGCACAAATTCAGGATCACATGTTATTATATTGTTTTTATGACCGGCACGATCCTACATGTTATGGAACTACCATTTTGAACAAAATCGGTCAGAAACTTAGCGTATATTATAATGGTTATAATTTTCTCGGTACAGTACCTTTTGACGCATCTGTTACTCTAGAAATGTATGATGTTCAGTGCGGAGACTGCACCTCATTTTCATCAAACCTGAGACCTTTATTTTGGATAGATTAGAGATCATCTGCTTCCATAAAAATTAAAAGACGAAAACTCTAAAACAACTAGAATTGTTAATGAAAAAAAAATCTTCATATAGAATATTCCTACTACTATTACTTGCCGCTATTTCCAGCTGTACAACCCCGTATAACTATAAAACAAATGGTTTTGAAAATGCTATTGTAATTGAAGCTGCCATTACCAACCAATTAAAAAATCAGGAAATCAAATTATCACGAACTTATAAATTTGAAGAAGAAGGACCAATATTCGAAAGTGGCGCTGTTGTTTCTGTAAAGGATAATTTGGGAACTGTTTATGGTTTTGACGAAAAAAATGGTATTTATATTTCTGCTTCAGAGTTCAAAGCTGTTCCTGGCAGAACCTATCAGCTTCATATTAAAACAAAAGACGGAAAATCGTATAGCTCGACTATAGAAAAACTGACAACCGAAACCAATTTAGAAGATATAACCTCGAATGTAACAACAAAAGAGGGTGTTTTAGGCGTAGAAATTAAAGCAAAAAGTTACGACCCAACAAACAGTTCTAAATATTATCGATATGAATATGATGAAACATATAAAGTAATAGCGCCAAAATGGAGTCCGTATGAAGCAATAGCAATTCCTAAAAATACTGGTATTGCTCCGGGTGACCTAATAATTCAACAAAGAACCAAGGAAGCCAGAGTTTGTTATTCGACTAAAAAATCAGACCATATTACTCTAACCAGTACAAATGATTTGTTAGAAGACCGGGTAGATTTTCAGGTACGTTTTATTCCCAGTACAGATTATATTATTGCCAATAGATATAGCATTCTTGTAAAACAGTTTGTTCAAAACTTAAGTGCTTTTACCTTTTATCAGACTTTAAGCAAAATATCGGGATCAGAAAGTCTTTTATCTCAAAATCAGCCAGGATTTTTATCAGGAAATATTAAGTCTGACACAGACTCTTCTGAAAAAGTAATTGGTTTTTTTGATGTTACTGCTTATAGTGAAAAAAGAATCTTTTTTAATTTTTCAGATATATTTCCCAAAGAAAAAGTTCCAAGCTATCCTTATGACTGTCCTTTGGTACTAAACGAAAACCAGGCAAAAGAACATATATTTTTATATTGTTTTGAAAGCGACAGGGTTCCTCAGTGTTTTGGCGATACAGCTTATGGGGGTATTAATCTTGGAAGAAGTGTTTATTTTGGAGGTTATAATTTTCTTGGGCGTGTACCAGATAACGGAACAATATCTCTAGAAATATACAATACAGAATGCGGAGACTGCACATCATTTTCATCAAACATAAAACCATTATTTTGGATAGACTAAAAATTTCTTTACTCGTAATAACCGCACTGTTTTTTCAACAGAATAGTGTGGCTCAAAGCAAAAGCTCAGAAATTGAGTTAACTGCAATTGATACAAAAATCAATGAAACTATTTTTATTACGCCAAGTACTAATTCGTATTTAACAGGTGAAACTTTGCGTTACAAACTTTTTTGCATTGACAAAACAAATAACACAGCTTCTATATTCAGCAAAATTGCCTATGTAGAATTAGTAGACAGCAATAAAAAAAGTGTTTTTCAACAAAAATTATTTCTTCAAAAAGGCAGTGCAAATGGCGATTTCTTTATTCCGACCACTTTAGAAACAGGAAATTATAAATTGGTGGGTTATACGAATTGGATGCTGAATAAATCCAATTCAAATTATTTCAATATTGATATTTATATTGTAAATCCATATCAAACCAATAAAGATGCAAAAACTAATAGTCAAACCAATAATGCTGAAACAGCAGCTGCTTCACAGGATTTGACAGCGTCATCAGAGTCAATAAATTCTGGTTTGAGTTTATCCTTGGGCAAAAAAGTTTTTTCTAATCGTGAACTTATCAATTTGAAAATCAAAACAGATTCTGATGAATATTCAAAAGGAAATTACACTCTTTCTGTTAGAAAATTGGACGGTTTACTTTCTAAAAGCAAATTGAATTTTAAAGAATATTTTTCTTCTGATAAAAATCAAAATAACACTAATACAGTTGATACTCAAAACTTCGTACTTCCTGAACTTCGAGGCGAAATTATCTCCGGAAAAATAACTGCAAAAACGGCTGGAAATAGTGTTGCGAAGAAAAACATTGCTCTTTCTATTCCTCAGAAAAATTTTGAATTTAAAATAACCGACACAGACCAAGAGGGGGAATTTGTTTTTGTTTTAGACAGATCAGTTCCCAATTCAAACATTATTATTCAGTTAATAGATACAGACAAAGAAAATTATTCTATCGAAATTGATAAGCCGAAAACTTTAAATTATAATGCTCTTACTTTTTCGACTTCAAATTTAAATACTGATTTTACTAAAAATTTAAAAGAAAGAGCCGTTGCAAGCCAAATCGAAAATGCTTATTACAACATTACGAAAGACAGTATTGCATTAGTAACAGATTCGAAAAAATTTTATGATCCGATTTCAAAAGAATATGTTTTGGATGATTTTAACCGATTCCCAACATTGAAAGAGGTTGCTGTAGAAATTGTAAAAGAAATGTATTATACTCAGACCAAAGGCAAATACGAACTGCATCTTCATGATTATGATGTAAATTATGAATTGACAGCTCCGGCATTAGTAATAGTAGACGGCTTAATAATACAAGACATCAACGAGCTTTTCGAATATAAAATGAGTAATGTTTATAAAGTCAATATTATTAATGGCGGTTATTTTTACGGAACAAAATTATTTAATGGTTTGATTTCATTTACGACTAAAAACTTTGATTACGTAAGCAAGACAAACGGAAGTTTTATAATTAGACCCGAAATCTTACGACCGTTGGACGAAAAAAATTACTATCAGCCCGATTATGCAGACAAGGCTAAAAACACAAGAATTCCGGATTACAGACATCAATTGTTATGGCTTCCTGATTTAAAATTGAATGGAAATGAAGAAAATGTCTCTTTTGCTTCATCTGATGTAAATGGTCAGTTTGAAATCATCGTCGAAGGATTTTCTGAGTCTGGAAAACCAGTTTATTCAAAAGAAATTATTGAAGTAAAAGATTCAACAATCAATTAAGATTTCAAAACACCAGTTATCACTTAAAAACTCTTACTTCAAAAACTTTGAATTAAGAGTTTTTTTTGCCACGGAAACTTTTTCTCTTTATAATACTATACATTATAGACAGAGCATTACTTAAATAATATTCGCGAAGGAATTTTAAAACTTACCAATAAAATTTGAATTTAGAGTAATTAATAAAATATCAAACAAACCGGCAGGCGCAAGAAGAGTTATACGAAACATATAAGAATACTCTATCTGTTGTCAGCCTAAAATATTGCAAAATTAGACTGAAGCTGAAAACAACCTTCATGATGCTTTTATAGAAATATTCACCATGAGTCCCTCAATATGGGAATTGGATTTAGTTATGAATTAACAAATGCTTTACAAATAGACATTAACCCTCTTTTTAAATATTATCTCAATACATTTAAAAACGACAACGATACAAAACCTTATAGTTTATCACTGCAATCCGGCATTTCGTATAAATTTTAAAAATATTTTTTATTTAGTTGTAACTTTTTTGATACTTGATACGTATAACCATTTGTACACTTAAAAATTGAGGAGACAAAAACATGAGACAACTTAAAATCACCAAGCAGGTAACCAATCGTGAAACTGCATCGTTAGACAAATACCTACAAGAAATTGGAAAAGTTGACCTAATTACCGCTGATGAAGAGGTAGAATTAGCACAAAGAATAAAGGCTGGTGATCAAAGAGCTTTAGAAAAATTAACAAAAGCCAACCTACGTTTCGTTGTATCGGTTGCTAAACAATATCAAAATCAAGGATTAACTCTTCCGGATTTAATTAATGAAGGAAACTTAGGTTTAATTAAAGCGGCTCAACGTTTTGATGAAACTCGTGGTTTCAAATTCATCTCTTACGCTGTATGGTGGATTCGTCAATCGATCCTTCAGGCTTTGGCAGAACAATCCCGTATTGTTCGTTTACCATTAAACAAAATTGGTTCTATCAATAAAATCAACAAAATGTATGCGTTATTAGAGCAATCTAACGAGCGTCCGCCTTCTGCTGAGGAAATTGCAAAAGAACTTGACATGACTGTAAATGATGTAAAAGAGTCTATGAAAAACTCTGGTCGTCACTTATCTATGGATGCACCTCTTGTTGAAGGTGAAGATTCTAACCTTTATGACGTTTTACGTTCTGGAGAATCTCCAAACCCTGACAGAGAGCTTATTCACGAATCATTACGTACTGAAATCGAGCGTTCATTAGAAACATTAACTCCTAGAGAGGCAGATGTTGTTCGTTTGTATTTTGGTCTTGGCGATCAACACCCAATGACTTTAGAAGAAATTGGAGAAACTTTCGACCTAACTCGTGAGCGTGTTCGTCAGATTAAAGAAAAAGCAATCCGCAGATTAAAACATACTTCAAGAAGTAAAATCCTTAAAACTTACTTAGGATAATATAAAAAGATTAAGTTTCAATATTAAAATTCCAAATTCCAATTATTGTTGGGATTTGGAATTTATTGCGATAATGCTTATATTGGACTTTAAAGCAAACAACAGTTTGATTGACTGTTCGTTTTTTGATTGATGATTGAAACTCCGGCTGATTACCGGAGTTTTTTATTGGCCTTAATTGAAAATTCATTTAACCGCAAAGTCCGCAAAGGTTTTTTATCTTTTGGGTCTTGTAAAAACATAAAGTTCGCAAAGCTTTGCGTTGATCAAACTTTACGAACTTTGTAAATTCATCAAAACCTTCAGCATAAAACTTTGTGACCTTTGCGTAAATCTTTTATCTTTTGGATCTTGTAAAAACATAAAGTTAGTAAAGCTTTGCGTTGATCAAACTTTGCGAACTTTGTAAATTCATCAAAACCTTCAGCATAAAACTTTGTAAACTTTGCGTAAATCTTTGCTGACTTTGCGGTTAAATTTCAATGTAAATCATAAAATTGGCCTTAATTCCAAATTCATTTAACCGCAAAGTCCGCAAAGGTTTTTTATCTTTTGGATCTTGTAAAAGCATAAAGTTCGCAAAGCTTTGCGTTGATCAAACTTTACGAACTTTGTAAATTCATCAAAACCTTCAGCATAAAACTTTGTGAACTTTGCGTAAATCTTTGCGGACTTTGCGGTTAAATTTCAATGTAAATCATAAAATTGGCCTTAATTCCAAATTCATTTAACCGCAAAGTCCGCAAAGGTTTTTTATCTTTTGGATCTTGTAGAAACATAAAGTTTGCAAAGCTTTGTGTTGATCAAACTTTGCGAACTTTGTAAATTCATCAAAACCTTCAGCATAAAGCTTTGTGAACTTTGCGTAAATCTTTGCGGACTTTGCGGTTAAATTTCAATGTAAATCATAAAAAATCTATCTTTGCAAAAAATAACACTACACACAACTACACAAAATGAAGAATACACTTATTGCTCCTTCTGTTCTAGCAGCTGATTTTGCCAATTTACAACGTGATATCGAAATGATCAATAACAGCGAGGCTGATTGGTTTCATATTGATATTATGGATGGTGTTTTTGTTCCGAATATTTCTTTTGGAATGCCAGTTTTAGAAGCAATTTCAAGACATGCTAAAAAAACAATCGATGTACATTTGATGATTGTTGATCCGGACAGATACATCAAGACTTTTGCAGATTTAGGTGCAAATATCCTGAGCGTACATTACGAAGCTTGCACACACCTTCACAGAACACTTCAGGCCATTAAAGCTGAAGGAATGAAAGCCGGAGTTGCGATTAATCCTCATACTAATATCGACTTATTAGAAGACGTTATAAACGATATCGACTTAGTTTGTATCATGAGTGTAAATCCAGGTTTTGGAGGACAATCGTTTATTGAAAATACTTATGCTAAAGTAAAAAAACTAAAAGATTTAATTACTCGTAAAAATGCTTCGACAATTATTGAAATTGACGGTGGTGTAACCAGTAAAAATGCAAAACAACTTGTAGAAGCAGGAGCTGATGTTTTGGTTGCCGGAAGCTTTGTTTTTAAAGCAGAAAATCCAACTCAGACTATTGCAGAACTAAAAGCTTTGACAACTTTCTAATTTTCAAAGACATAAATACCAAGCCGGAGAGAAATCTTCGGCTTTTTTATTGATTCAATTTTCAAAATTAAATTCGCTCTAACCTGTCAAATCTGCGTAAAAAAAGACCTTTACAATCCTTTAATCAATTCTGAAAAACGTTGGCTTTTCTATATCCGGTCAAGCTAATATTTCTGTGCTTTTTAAAAAATTTATTGAGATGACTTTCGTCCGAAAAACCAAATTCTTCTACAATTTCATTAATTCTCATGTCGCTAAAACGTAATCGATGTTCTATTAATCTTATTTTATAATTTGAAATAAAAGACTGAATCGTTTCTCCGGAATGATTTTTAAAATAACTACTCAGATAAGTATCCGATATATCAAATTCTTTTGCTATAGCTGAAGCTTTTAATTTTTGAGGACAAAAAATATGAGCCTGAATATAATTGATGATTTCCAGAATTCTTTTATCGGCACTTTCTTTTACTCCTGTTGGTTTTATTTTAGCAATGTTTCTGGCAGCAATTACAATAAGCGCGTTTACATAATGCGTAATTAAATCTTCATCGTAAATATCTTTATTATCGATCGCATGAATCAAGGAATCTGAAATTGATTTTACCAAAAATTCATCTGCTTTTCGTTTTAAAATACAACCCGATAAATGTGTTGCATAATGCAATAAACATCCTATATGATCGATACTTTTTGATTTGTATTCTTTTACGTACTCGCTGTTAATCTTAACCAACAAAAATTCTGTCGTGGTTATAATATCAAAATTATGATAATCATTGGGTGTCAATAACATCAAATTTCCCGTTTGATAAGAAATACAGTTACCATTGATTTTAAGAAAGCCATTTCCTGAAATAACATAAACCATCTGAAAAAAACTGAATTGCGAATTTACAATTGGACACTCATCTACTTTTTTATAAAGTACCTCTACCGACTGATGCATGTTTTCTTTTCTCATAACACAAAAGTACTTTTTTATCATTTAATTGTACCGAAAAAAGAATAATACTCAGTTTAATTTTGCTAAAAATAAAATATAAAAATGAAGCAAAAATTTTACTCCAGCAAAAACAACATCGCTTTAATCGCTATTTGTCTGGCAACCTTAATGTTCTCTCTTGAAATTTCAAGTGTTCCTGTCATCCTTCCAACTCTCGAAAATGTACTGAACGCTAATCTTAAAGACATGCAATGGATCATGAATATTTACACCATAGGATGCACCACTGTTTTGATGGCTGCCGGAACCCTGGCCGACCGATACGGCCGAAAACGTATTCTGATTATTACTTTAATTTTATTTGGTATTTCATCATTAGTCTGCGGTTTAGCAAATAATGTAACTCTATTGGTAATAAGCCGTTTCTTTCAGGGAGTAAGTGGTGGCGCGATGTTAATTTGTCAGGTTGCTACTTTATCACATCAGTTTCAGGAAGGAAAAGAGCGCAGCAGGGCTTTTAGTATCTGGGGAATAATTCTTGGTGTCGGATTGGGTTTTGGCCCTATAATAGGCGGTTCGATTATAGCGATATTATCCTGGCAATGGGTGTTTTTAATACATGTACCAATTGCTGTTCTTGCAGTAATTCTGGTTTACGGTTATGTAGACGAATCTAAAGATGCGGATGCTAAAAAAATAGATATCTGGGGAATGATCACATTATCTGTAGCTGTGTTTGGATTAACATATTATATTACACAAGGACCTGATCTTGGTTTTACGAGCTCTATAGCTTTGGGTATTTTAGCCATTACAATAATAAGTTTTGTGTTGTTTTTATGGGTCGAAAAAACCAATCCTTATCCCATGTTTGATTTTACGGTATTTAAAATTCGTAATTTTTCAGGTGCTATTTTAGGATCTATTGGTATGAATTTCAGCTTTTGGCCCTTCATCATTTATCTTCCTATTTATTTTCAAAGTTGTTTAGGATATGATGTCGTAACAGTCGGACTTTCTTTACTTGCTTATACCCTTCCTACCTTAATCATTCCGCCTTTTGCCGAATATCTTTCGGTTCGTTATCGCGCGGGAATTGTAATTCCGTTAGGTTTGTTTGTAATAGGATTAGGTTTTCTTGTTATGAGATATGGCAGCATTGCAGAACATGCCAGTTGGCTCACCATGCTTCCTGGTTCTTTACTCGCAGGAATTGGTCTAGGTTTAACAAATACACCCGTCACGAATACAACTACAGGCTCAGTCCCTTCTAATCGCTCTGGCATGGCTTCAGGAATAGACATGAGTGCCCGATTGATTACTTTATCTATCAATATTGCTTTAATGGGATTTATTCTGGTAAAAGGAATTTTCTTCTATTTAAATAATGCCTTTTCAGGATCTATCGATACAAAAACATTACAATCAATTGCAGAAAAAATTGCAGCAGGAAACTTTTCATCACTCAATCAGGATTTTCCTCAACTAGCAACATTAGATTCGTCTCAAACCATTTTACATACGGCACTCGCCCATGGTTTTGAAATGATATTACTTTACGGCGGTATTGGTGTCTGGATTTTAGCGATTATGAGTTTTATACTTTTCAATCCAGGAAAAGCACAAAGGAATTTATCGATTTAGAAATCCTTACTGCTTTTTAAGTTTTTTAGATTGGGAAAGAAATCAATTCCGGTCATTTTTTCTAAAGTTTCAATAGGAACCACAAAATCATACAATGATTGATCACTATCCTGATTCGGAACCAGAAAAGCGATTGCTTTATGTTCTTTCCTGGTTTTAGCCAAAATAATTTTATAAAAATATTTAGGAACAGCTACTTTTTCTGTTCCTATTTTTTTATCCGAATCTTTCAAAATCCCTCCTGTTACTACATAAATATCATTGTACTTATCCGCCCAATAACGCGTTTTTTGCTCTAGCCTGTTCCAGATTCCGCTATTAAAATCATGATCCTGAGGCGAAATATTCGAGGTATAAAAAGTATCATTATAAGCCTTTTGATCAAATTCCATATCTCCGGCAGGACAAAGATGTCCTTTATCATAACCTGATTTTTTATAATTTCTCCAATCTGCAGAACCGGTCGTTACGCTTGGATCTTCAATAAAATAGGGACGTTTATAATTTCCGTTTTTCAAATATTCTTTCTTCAATTCATAAGCCACCCATTCTGCCTGCTCAAATTTTTCACTATAAGAAAGTGTGTAATATTGATGTTTTACAATTTGTTTGGTTGTCGAAGTGGGTAAATAGGCATAAGTATATAACGAATCTGTATTGCTTTGATTAGAGGAAAGAGAAGTTTGTGTTTCCTGACGTAATTCATTATCGTTGCTGATTTCTTTTTTACATGATAATAACACAAAGCCAATTAAACTTAAAATAATATAATTCTTCATTTTTTTACTATTTATTTTTCTTCTAAAATTCAACTTCAGCAAAAGCCAGTTCTTACAAAAATACAACCTAAAAGCGTACAAAAAAAACGCTCCAGAAAATTACATTTTCTGAAGCGTTTTCTAACAAATTAACTCTTTAAAGAATTAAGATTTTACTAATTTATCCTTTTTCATTTTAGGAGAAACAGATCCTTTTACTACACCGCCTTTATTAGATTGCAAATCATCCAAAACATTCAATGCTTCTTCAACATAAACGTCTTTAGATAATGCCTGATGCCATGCATCTCTTTTCTCTTTTAAGGTAGCGTCGCTTTTCATTTCAAGTTCTTCGTAAGGCAAAGATTTAAAAACCAGACTGTTTTTGTAATCAGAAATTGGCTTGTATTTTTTACCTTCATTTTCAACTTGTTCCTGAGTAGCTTTAAAACTATTAATATTTAAGCTATAGGTGTTTTCTTTATTTTTAACGTCAATCCATTTTGCATTGTCTTCAATCAATTTGAATTGTGCATTTTGAGCGATTCTATCTTTACTATTTGCAATTGCTTTAGTAAAATTCTCGTTCGATTTCCATGTGCTATAATCTGCAGGATCTATTTTATCCCATGGCATAGCATTGTCGATATCGCGTTCTCCCATTTTTAGGTAAGCATAACGATCTGGCATCACCACATCACTATGAACACCTTCTAACTGAGTAGAACCTCCGTTGATTCTGTAAAACTTTTGTCCTGTAATTTTCAAAGCTCCTAAATCACCATAATTTGCATTACGAACAAACTGATTTAAGTCTAAAACGTTTTGAACTGTTCCTTTACCATAAGTTTGTTTACTACCAATGATAACACCACGTTTGTAATCCTGAATTGCAGCAGCCAAAATCTCTGATGCCGAAGCCGAGAAGCTGTTTACCATAATTACCAATGGTCCGTCCCACTCGATTTTTTTATCTTTATCGTATAAAACTTCTTTCTTTTTACCTGCTGATTTTACCTGAACAATTGGTCCTTCTTCGATAAATAAACCAGCAATGTCTACTACTGTAGATAAAGATCCACCACCATCATCACGAACGTCAAGTACGATACCATTGATATCTTCTTTTTTCAGCCTTTCTACTTCAAGCGCAATATCTTTTCCGGCATCACGACCGTCTTTGTTTTCAAAATCGATATAAAATTTCGGCAAATAAATTACTCCGTATTTCAATCCGTTTCTTTCTACAATACTTGATTTAGCGTATGTTTCTTCAATTTCAACGATATCTCTAACAATCGAAATCACTTTAATTGTTCCGTCTACTTTTTTAACCGTAAGTTTTACTTCCGTTCCTTTATGACCTTTAATTTTTTTCACAACATCATCTAAACGCATCCCTACAACATCTACAGGTTCTTCGTTTCCTTGTGCTACTTTCAAAATTAAATCTCCTGCTTCCAGTTGTTTTCCTTTCCAGGCTGGTCCACCAGAAATTAACTCATCAATTTGAGTAAAATCATTTTTCTTAGTTAATCGTGCTCCAATACCTTCCAGTTTTCCGCTGATGTTTACATCAAAACGATCTTTTTCTTCAGGGGCAAAATAACTGGTGTGCGGGTCAAAACGAGTCATGATTGAGTTTACATATACAGAAAACCAATCTTCTTTATTTAGATCTTTAATCAAACTAAAGTTATCATCCAGCGATTTTAGAGAACTATCGCGTGTTTCTTTTTCTAATGTTTCAAAAGATTTTACTTTATAGTTAGGATCTGCTTTCTTTTTATCCTCTTCTAACTTTTGCTTTGTTACAAGCGAAGAAAGGGTAGATAATTTGATTTGTTTTCTCCATCTTTCGTTGATTTCTGTTGCATTTTTTGCATAAGGCAACTTATCATAATCAGCATTGAAAGTTTCATCAACATCATAGTTGAATGGCTGCGCTAAAATAGTCTTATAACGTTTTTTGCTTTCTTCCATACGTTTCATCAATCTTGTATAAGTAAGATTGAAAAACGTTAAATCCTTATTCAAAAACTGATCATCCAATTGCAGCTCATATTGTTTGAATTCATCAATATCAGACTGCAAAAAGAATCTTTTTGAAGGATCTAATGCATCAACATAATCTTTAAAAATTCCTTTAGAAAATTCATCATTTATTTCTGCAGGACTATAATGTCCTTTTTCTATAACAAATGCCAATAATTCTAAAAGTGTTTTATCTCTGTTCGGGTCCGGATCTACTGACTTATCTGCATTAATTTTAAAAGCAAATAAGGTTAAAGACAAGCATAATACGGCTATAAGTATTTTATAATTTCTTTTCATAAACTTAATAATAGCATTCATCAAATTTTTTAATCTAAGTTAACGGTAAAAATTGTGCCAACATGCCAAGTTCGCTATAATTTTTTGTTAAAGATATAAAAATGTTTGAACCTCAAAAGTCTTCTTGAATTAAGTTTATAATTTTTGCTTATTTGTTAGTATTCTACCAAAATCAGTTACTACATTTGCTTTTACAAGCTTTAATTTTGATAAATTGAGATAAAAACCACAGCATGGAAAATGAAAAACCTTTAATATTAGTCACCAATGATGACGGAATTCTTGCACCGGGAATTAGGGCTTTAATCAGCGTTATGGAAACTATTGGAGAAGTTATCGTAGTAGCGCCAGATAAGCCTCAAAGTGCAATGGGTCACGCCATTACCATAAACAATACTTTATTTCTGGACAAAATTTCGAAAGAAGAAGATCCTATAACAGAGTACAGCTGCTCCGGAACTCCGGTTGATTGCGTAAAACTGGCAGTAAATGAAATTTTAAAAAGAAAACCTGATTTATGCGTTTCAGGAATTAATCACGGAACAAACTCTTCTATAAATGTCATTTATTCCGGTACCATGAGCGCTGCTGTCGAAGCGGGTATAGAAGGAATTCAGGCCATTGGATTTTCGTTATTAGACTTTGACTGGAACGCTGATTTTGAACAAATAAAATCATTCGTAAAAAAAATAACTTTAGAGACGCTCAAAAATAAATTACCTCCGGGTGTCGTTTTAAACGTTAATTTTCCAAAATTAAAAGAGAACGAGATTAAGGGAATAAAAATTTGTCGTCAGGCAAAAGCCTATTACGCACAGAAATTTGACAAACGACAAACTCCTTTTGGAAAAGATTATTACTGGCTTACCGGAAAATTCACTAACGAAGATCAGGGAGAAGATACAGATGAATGGGCTTTAGAAAACGGCTACATATCTGTAGTTCCTGTTCAGTTTGACTTAACGGCTCACCATTCTATGCAACAACTTAATACCTGGAATTTAAATGAATAAAAAAGACTTACTTATTGGTTTTATAATCGGAATTTTCACTGCCTTGCTTGGGAGTTATTTGTTTGTTACATTTTTCACAAAATTTGATTTTGCTACGGGAATTCATACCATAAAAAGAGAAGGTTATCTAGGAAAAGTAATTACCATAGGTACCGTTTTAGATCTTGCCGTTTTTTGGATTCTGTTAAAAAGAAACGAAGAATTAAAAGCAAGAGGAGTTGTTCTGGCCGTTATTGTTTTGGCCATTTCTACTTTATTTATTTAAATCTTATCTTTGCTTTGCAAAAAAATGTTGTGTTTAAAAATTGAAACACACTTCAATACCATTCATATGAAATACTACATAATCGCAGGTGAAGCCTCTGGAGATCTACACGGTTCAAATTTAATGAAAGCTTTATATGAGGAAGATCCTCAGGCCGATATTCGATTTTGGGGAGGTGACTTAATGCAAAAAGCAGGCGGAACTTTAGTAAAACACTATCGTGAATTGGCTTTTATGGGTTTTGTTGAAGTAATTTTTAATCTAAAAACCATTTTAAACAATATCAAAATTTGCAAAAAAGACATCTTAGAATTTCAGCCTGATGTTTTAATTTTTATTGATTATCCCGGGTTTAATATGCGAATTGCAAAATGGGCAAAAGCATTAAATTATAAAACTCATTATTATATTTCACCTCAAATTTGGGCCTGGAAAGAAAACCGTATCAAAGCGATCAAAGAAGACGTCGATAAAATGTTTGTGATTTTGCCTTTCGAAAAAAGCTTTTACGAAGACAAACATCATTTTCCCGTAGATTTTGTCGGGCATCCTTTAATTGATGCTATTCAGAATCAGCCTGCGTTTGATGAGGCAACTTTTAGAGCACAACATCAATTAGGCGAAAAACCTATTATTGCTGTTTTGCCTGGAAGCCGTAAACAGGAAATCACCAAAATGTTGAGTGTTATGTTAAGCGTTGTGGATGATTTTCAGGATTATGAATTTGTAATAGCGGGTGCGCCAAGTCAGGATTATGAATTTTATCAGCAGTTTATAAAAAACAAAAACATCGCATTTGTTTCGAATAGAACTTATGATTTACTTCGTTCTTCGACTGCAGCATTAGTAACTTCAGGAACGGCAACTCTGGAAACGGCTCTTTTTAAAGTTCCGGAAGTCGTTTGCTATAAAGGAAGTGCCATATCTTATCAAATTGCGAAACGCATTATTACTTTAAAATACATTTCGCTGGTTAATTTAATTATGGATCAGGAAGTTGTAACTGAATTGATTCAGAGTGATTGCAATACAAAACGTATTAAAGAAGAATTACAAAAATTATTAGAACCAACTTATCGCGAAAAATTACTACAGAATTATGATATTCTGGAGCAAAAATTGGGCGGCGTTGGCGCAAGTAAAAAAACAGCAAAACTTATTGTAGCTGATTTAAAATAATTAAAGATTTTTGGTTTGAAAAAAATACTTCTCATACTTCTTTTAGCCGTTTTTTTTACTTCCTGTAAATCAACATCAACTGCTGTGAGCAAAAAGGAATCGAAGACAGAAAACAAAAAAGAAAACAGATATGTAGTTAATAATCTGATCAAAAAAGCGACAGATAATATTGGTGTAAAATATAAAGCCGGCGGTACTACCAGAAGTGGTTTCGACTGTTCAGGATTGGTGTATACTACATTTGAGTCAGAGAATATTAAATTGCCAAGGCCTTCTTATGAGCAGGCAAAAATTGGAAAAATAATTAAAGTTAATGATGCTCAAAAAGGCGATTTAATCTTTTTTAAAACCAATAGAAGCAAACAAATTAATCATGTTGGCCTTATTACCGAAGTGAATTCAAATGAAATTAAATTTGTTCACTCTTCAACTTCAAAAGGGGTTATAATTTCTTCTACCAAAGAGGCTTACTATCAAAATTCATTTGTACAAGTCAATCGAGTTCTGGAGTAAATTCAATTAAATAAAATATATCTTTTTTCTTACAAAATATTTAATACTTTTAAACCATGAAAGTATTAGATTTCCCATTAACCAAAATTACAATTTGGTTTCTTTTTGGTATTTTGTTTTGTTATTATTGTCAGCCATCATTAGGCATCGTTATTTCAGCATTTATAGCTGCAATAATTGTGTTTACAATCTCGTATTTTCTTATCAAAAGAAATAAAAAATTCACTACTTTTTTTGGAATCAATACTTATTTTATTTCGTTTGTTATTGGAATTTTAACCTTGCTGCTTCATACTAATTCCCTTCAAAAATCTAATTATATTCATTGTAAAAAAGCATTTGAAACTCCGCAAATGATAACCTTCACTTTACGGGAAAAATTAAAAAGCAACACTTACAACGATAGGTTTAATGCGATAATAAACACTATTAACGGCAAAAATTATTCCGGCAAAATCATTGTCAACATTCAAAAAGACAGCCTTAAAAATCTGATTATTGGAAATGTAATCAAAGTAAAAACAGTTTTACAACAAAATACTTCAAACAAAAATCCCAACCAATTTGACTACAGTAAATATCTGGCAGATAAGCAAATTTACGCACAGGTCTATACTAACAAAACAGAAATCACTATCAATAAAAACCTTAAAAAAGACATTTGGTATTATTCCGGACGCTTGCATTCGCGTATTGTTCTTAATCTTGAAAAAGCCAATTTTAATAAGGAAGAAATGAATGTTGCTCTTGCACTTATTTTAGGGCAACAGCAAGAAATTTCATCAGATATTATTCAGGATTATCAATATTCTGGAGCTACGCATATATTATCAGTTTCAGGATTACATGTTGGTTTTATAATGCTTTTTATCAATTTTATTCTAAAACCAATTCCAAATACACGCAAAGGTTCTTTCATAAAATTAATTTCAATTTTAATATCCTTAGGCGCTTTTGCTATAATTTCAGGTTTATCACCATCTGTTTTAAGATCTGTTGTCATGTTTTCCTTTTTAGCCATCGGAAATCATTTACGCCGAAGCGGAAGTATTTACCACACTTTACTGGTTTCTATGTTACTGATATTACTTTTCGAACCTTATTTTTTATTTGATGTCGGTTTTCAATTAAGCTATCTCGCATTATTTTTTATTGTTTGGCTGCAACCTTTATTAAAACAAATCTGGAAACCCAAACATAAAATTCAAATAACGATCTGGAACGCCTTAACGGTTTCATTTGCCGCACAAATCGGTACTCTGCCGTTGTGTTTGTATTATTTTCATCAATTTCCGGGATTATTTTTCGTAACCAATATTGTTATTATTCCTATTTTATCTTTTATCATGATCGCAGGAATTATTGTAATGATTCTGGCAATTTTTACCTCTCCTCCTTTGTTCGTTATTGAGATTTTCGAAAAAAGCATTTACCTCTTAAACAAAACGATTCATATTGTTGCTTCGCTTGAGTGGTTCGTGATACGCGATATAAGTTTCAACTCTTATTATCTTTTCACTTTTTATCTGTTTATTATTTCGGCGGTTATCTGGAGTAAAAAACCGAATTACAATAAACTCTTCTTTCTATTAGTCAGCGTAATTTTATTACAGGTTTCTGTACTCTACACAAAAAGAGAAATCGAAAGTAATCAGGAAATGATTGTTTATAATACACGAAAAAACACGCTCATTTCTCAGCGAACAGGAAAAAACATCACACTTTTTACGAATGACACTCTGGCTAAAAATGACGTTTTTAACTCGTACTTGGTTGGCAATTTTAGCCGATTACAATCAAGCCAAAAAATAAAAAACATTTTATTTTTTAACGAAAAAAGAATACTGATTATAGATAGTTCCGGAATTTATCCATCCAAAATCCAGCCTGATATTTTGATTCTTACGCAATCGCCTAAAATAAACCTGGATCGCATATTACGAGAATTACATCCGGAAATCATAGTTGCCGATGCATCAAATTCTTATACCATACAGAAAATTTGGAAAACTACTTGCCTCAAAAACAATATCCCTTTTCATGCCACAAACGAAAATGGATTTTATAAATTGAATTTAGAATAAAAGTAATCTCATTTAATCTCCATTTAATATCGACTTAGCATCAGAGATCCATCTTTTTGCGCCACCAACATTATAATCGAGTAAACCCAATTTGTTAATCATGGGCTTATTCTTTCTGATAGATGCGGTAGCAAGACAAACTTTGGGTAATTCCTCAATTCCCAAGGCTTCCTTTAGCTTAACATTTTGTTCTCTCTCTTCTGCAGATAAGGTCGTATCAGATAAATCAAGTTTTAGCAAAATAATATTTTTAGTCGACCAATCTAAAAAATCACGTGTTGCAAAAACTTCGTTCTGAATACTCTGCGAAATTCCTGATGATGTAAAGAAAATTAAAAGCGGCTTTCTTTGTTCATCACACATTTTAAGGGCGTCAATCATGTTTGTTTTCCAAACTAAATTTTGTGAGTGCAAGAAAGAGGAACCCAAAATAAATAAAAAAATAAGTAGTTTTTGCTTCATATCTAATTCAAGTTTAAATTGCATTTATTTGACTAATTTAACATAAACGATATAAAAAACACAACAAACAAACACTTAATTAAGTAAACACTATAAGAAATACGCAATAACCAATAAACAATTATTTTTTTGCTGGTTTAATAAAAAGAAGCACCTTTAAATTAATAAACAACTGGTTAACAGCATAAACAGGATGAAATAAAATATCCCTTTTCGCTTAAAAAACGAAAAGGGAATCTACAAATTAAACTAAGAAACTTAATTTAAATTTAATTTATTCACTAGGGTGTAAAATAGCATTTGATTCTGCTATCCATGCTTTTGCACCACCTGGTTTGTAGGCAATTTTTCCTAAAGCACTAAATGTTGTTTTATTTTTTCGGATCGAGGCACTTGCAAAGCATACTTCCGGCAATTCCTGCACACCAAATGCATTTTTTAATTTGATATTCTGTTCTTTATCACTTTGCTCTGCATTGACATCTGATAAATCCAGTTTTACAAGAACCACATTGTCACGCGACCAAACTGCAAAATCCGGAGTTTTAAAAATTTCATTCTGAAGATTTTCCGGTACACCTGAGGCAGTGAATAAAATTAACATTGGTCTTCTTAGTTCATTACTTATTGCAATCGCATCAGTCATGTTTGTTCTCCAAACTAAATTTTGTGCTTGCAGAAAAAATGAACCTAAAAAAAATAGTAGGATAAGTAATTTTTTAGTCATAATCTAATTGGTTTTGGTTAGTATAGCATGACGAA
>Ga0247815_10000238_pt1 | contig 43494 bp, 27 predicted proteins | sample UWRJL194509B1_FD_181014 | JGI IMG/M metagenome (GOLD analysis project Ga0247815, IMG submission 181014) | Plant litter microbial communities from Arlington Agricultural Research Station in Wisconsin, United States - UWRJ-L194-509B-1 | ecosystem: Environmental > Terrestrial > Plant litter >...
AGTAACTCCCCATCCGCGGCCGTACGGGTAAGAAGAGAATTCTCTCATACCGAACATGACCATCCAGTGGTTGCCATCCGTGTTCCCGTTATAATCACTGGTGTAGGTATATTTTATAGAAAATACTATTTCCTTATTGCTTTCACCAGCGTATTTATCTACCGAAGCTGCGGGCCAAAGTGTAGAAAAATCTTCTACTAAACCGTGTCCGCTTGCTGCAATAACATTCTCTAAATGCCCTAAGGCTTGTGCTTTGGTTACTACTCCTGCTAAATCAGTTTTTCCGTAATAACCGGTATAGTACAAATAAACGCGTCCTAATAAAGATTTTGCTGCCCATTTTGTAATACGCCCGCTTGTTGTAGCATTATAAGCCACTGCCGGAAGATTTTCTGAAGCAAAAACCAAATCCTGAGCGATTACTTTATAAATCTCTTCGGGAGCTGCTTGTGGAACATTCTCCGAAGAAGGAGCTGTTAACAATGGCACGCTTCCCCACAAACGTACCATTTCGAAATACAGATAGGCTCTGATATATTTGGTTTCAGACTCATACGTATTTCTTAAAGCTGTATCTCCTTTCCAATCGATCTGATCCATTTTAGACAAGAAAACATTACAGCGATAAATTGCTTTGTAATAGCCAATCCAGTTGCCGTTTAGTAAATCTACATCTGATGGAGAGCGTTTAATATCAAATTCATCAATTGCCGCGTAGTTGTAACCATCAGAGTTACCGGTTCCGCCAAAACAATCGTCAGACATTACTTCGCTTATTACCGGAACACCCAATCCTGAGGCTCCTGTTGCCACCTGCAAACCATCATAACAACCTACTAATGCCGTATAAGCATCATCTGTAGTTTTGTAAAAATTTGTATCTGTTAATTGTGTTATTGGTTCTGTTTCTAAACTGCAAGAACTCAGAGACAATAAACTAAAACAGAAAATATATAAATAGGTACTTTTCATTTTTTTATTTATTAAAGTTTAACATTTAATCCAAGCATGAATGTTCTTGGTCTCGGATAATACCCAACATCAACACCTGATGAAAATTTTTGGTCATCATTTGAAGAACCAAATCCAATTTCAGGATCCATACCATCATATTTAGTAAAAGTGTATAAATTTAATACAGAGAAATAAAGTCTGAACTGGCTTGCAAAAAATGGTTTTGACTGTTTCATTTTTGCCAAATCAAATCCTAAAGTAACCGTATTGATTCGAAGGAAATCTCCGTCCTGAACAAACAGGTCTGAAAATTGTGTGAAGTTTCTATTGTCTTCTGTTACTCTTGGTGTTGTGTTTGATGAACCTTCACCATGCCAGCGGTCTAAAATGGCAGCTGTATAATTTCCGTAAGCACCGGCTTGGTTTCTGTATGACTGTACAATTTGATTTCCGGCAGCTCCATTTGCATTAAGCGAAAAATCGAAAGCTTTATAACTTGCAGATAAAGAGAATCCATAAGTAAAATCAGGATTCGGATTTCCAATACTCGTTTTATCAGAAGCATCTATTTTATCATCTCCGTTTACATTCGCATAAATAACATCTCCGGGTGCCGCATTGGGCTGTAATACTACACCTGCTGCCGATTTGTAATTGTTAATTTGGTCCTGGTTCTGGAAAATCCCTCCTGTTTTATATCCCCAGAAATAACCTAGCGGATATCCGTCTTGAGCTCTGTAGAATTCACCGGCATTATCGTAAAGTTCATTACTTAAACCGTGAATGATACCGTCTGCATTAGGAATCTCCCCAACAGTGTTTTTATTATAAGCACCATTTGCACTAATACTGTAATTAAAGTCTCCAATTTTGTTTTGGTAATTCAAGCTCAATTCAACCCCTTTATTCACAACGTCACCTCCATTAATAAATGGTGCATCGGCTCCTGCTGTGGCTAATATTGGCGCTAAAATCAACCAGTCTTTACTTGTTTTTTGGTAAAAATCAACTGTTGCACTTAAGGTATTGTCTAAAAATCTTGCATCAAGACCAAGGTCAATCTGCTCAGAAGTTTCCCATTTCAAATCTAAATTGGATAATCTGTCCGGATACGCTCCCGGTGTAAGGACACCTTCTGTATTTCCAAAAATATAATTGGTATTGTTTGATTTTATCGTTGATAAATATTGGAAAGCTCTTGCGTTCTGATTTCCAACTTGTCCCCAGCTCGCTCTCAATTTAAGAAAGTTGATTACTCGTGAGTCTTTCAGGAATTCTTCATTGGAGGCGATCCATCCTGCAGAAACTGACGGAAAATAACCCCACTGATTCTCTTTGGAAAAAACAGAAGATCCGTCCACTCTAAAGGTTGCATTTAATAAGTAGGTTTCTTTATAGTTGTAATTTAACCTTCCAAAATAAGACATTCTTTTCGTTTGTTCTTTTTTTCCTTTTATGGTTGTTCTTGCACCGTCTTTGTTGGTTGTATTGTCTAACCAGGCATGTTCTAAATCATTAAAAATAACATCGGCATTAGCTGCCTCGATCGTAGTTCCGTCATAATTGATAGAAGAAGTTCCTAACATTGTTTCAAAATGATGATTCTCTGCCGCATCAAATTTATACGTCAGTAAATTATCCCATGTAAGGCTTTTCCCTTTGTTCATATCCTGATTAACTTTATCAAATGCACTGTTCGCATAAATTGACAAACGATATACAGGAGAATAAGAATGTCCTTCGCCTGCATTATAATCAAGTCCTAAAGTGGTTTTAAAAGTCAGGTTTTTGATGGGTTCAATCTGCAAATAAACATTCCCTAATAATTTTTGATCGTTACTTTCATTCTGATTGTTGTACGTCATCAAAGCATAAGGATTTGCCACACCGGCCAGCCAGGGTTCTGTATTATTTGTTGTATCATAATAATTACCGGCTGCATCATACATTGGCAATAATGGTGTTGCCTGAAAAGCACTTCTTAAAGAGTTACTGTACTGATTTCCTACGCCAATTCCGTTTTTATTAATGTAAGCGAAACTTAAATTCTCACCTAACGTTACGACGTCTTTGTATAATTTATGTTCTGAATTGAATCTGAAATTATAACGCTCATAATTAGATAAATCTTTTCCTCCCACAACTCCTTCTTGTCCTAAATAGGCCAATGAGGTCGAGTAAACAGAAGTCTCTGAACCGCCTGATGCACCAAAAGAGAAATTTTTAGTAGCCGCATTATCCGTCAGCATGTGGTCCATCCAGTTGGTTCCTGATCCTAACCCTGCAATTTGAGCATTGGTGAAATAAGGATTTTTACCAGAGTTTACAGCAGCTTCATTTAAAATTACTGCATATTCTGTGGCATCCAGCAAATCTACTTTTCTGGCAACAGACTGTACGCCATAATATTGATCGAATGTAATTTGTCCGGCCGCACCGCGTTTTCCTTTTTTCGTAGTTACCAAAATAACCCCGTTTGAAGCTTGTGAACCATAAATTGCAGCCGAAGCGGCATCTTTTAGAACAGAAATAGACTCAATATCGGAGTTGTTCAAATACGAAATATCGCCCGTTAAAATTCCATCTACAACATAAAGCGGACTGCTTCCTCCGGTTGAACCGACACCTCTAATGACTACATTTAGTCCTTCACCAGGCTGTCCTGAAGTAGAAGTAATTTGAAGTCCGGCAGCTTGTCCCTGAAGAGCCTGAAGTGCGTTTGTCGTATTTGTTTTTACCAGATTATCGCCGCTTACCTGCGTTACGGCATTGGTAACCAGCGTCCTCTTTTGAGAACCATATCCAATGACTACAACTTCTTTAAGTTCAGCAGTTTCTTCCTGAAGTGTAACATTAACAGTATTTTGAGTTCCTACAGTTACTCTTTGAGTTTTGAATCCAATAAAAGTAAATAACAGCACATCGCCTGTTTTTGCTTCTATTTTATAATTTCCATCAAAATCGGTCGAAGCGCCAGTTTTAGTTCCTTCTACTGCAACACTTGCTCCGGGAATTCCCATTCCGTCAACAGCCGATGTTACATTGCCGCTTACAGTTTTGGATTGTGCCTGAGCAAAACCCGACTGCATCATAAATAAGCCAAACAACAGCGCCGTGCAAAACGACGATATTGGAGCTTTAATACAAAATTTGCTTTTCATAATAAATAAGAGTTGGTTAAATTAAGTTAGTACGGTTGTTATTTGTAATCTAAGTGTAAGTTTCTATGAGATGGTTTGTGCGAAAAAAAAGTTAATAGTCAGCTTTTTCAACGTCTTTATTACTCTAAAAATGGTTCGTTTAAAACTTATAGTCAAATTGAACTTATCTTATGGTAAATATGACTACAAGTGTAAAACTTTTTTTCTATTTTAGCAAAATATTAAGGATATATTTTTTTAATTCTAATTTATAGTGATTGAATTTTATCGATTCAGCAGTTTATAACAGAATACTGAAATAAAAAATGCCGAAAAAATAACGAACTAGCATTTTGACAATCAATCATTTAAAGAATTTTGATTTAGCAGAGGATTTTTTCTTTCAATTTCAAATCGCTGATTATCAACTTTTTTGTTTGTTAAAAAAATATTAAGGAATCAATTAAGACAGTTATGCATTTTATTTATTTAATTTGTCAAAATTTTAAGTAGGATATGGTTAAAGATCATGATGACGAATCAGCTTCAAAAAGCGAAAACAGCGCGATGAATGCGATCACAATTGACTGTGTTATATTTGGTTTTGATAAGGGAAGTTTAGAAGTACTTTTAGTACAGCACGGAGAAGGAATCAGTAAAGGAAAATGGGGTCTTCCGGGAGGATGGATCTACAAAAAAGAAAGTACTGATAATGCCGCGCACCGTTTACTGAATGAACTTACCGGTCTTGATAATATTTATCTGGAGCAGCTAAAAGCGTTTGGAGATCCGGATCGTTTCCCGCTTCGACGCGTTATTACGATTGGATATTATGCTTTGGTAAAAAGAGAAGATTACAATATCAAAGCGGGGTTTACAGCCTCTGATGCTAAATGGTACAAAATCGATAACATTCCTGATTTAATTTACGATCATAATGAAATTCTATCTTATAGTTTAAAACACCTCCGAAGCCGCGTTCGCCAGGCACCGATCGGATTTAATCTGTTACCTGAAAAATTTACCTTGCTGCAATTAATGCATTTGTATGAAGAAATCTTAGGAATGGAAATGGATAAATCTAATTTCAGGCGAAAAATTCTTCATATGAAATTATTGGATGTACTCGACGAAAAACAACAGGATGTCTCGCACAGAGCAGCAAAATTATACAAATTCGACCCTGAAATTTATACTAAACTTACTGAAAAAGGATTCAATTTTGAATTTTAATTTACAGCTTATAAAAGCAAAAAATGGCAGCATTATCTTCTAAAAATATTTCTAAAATCGGGACCGAAACGATTTCAAACAGCACAACCCCGGCAATTGATGGTATATCAGTTGATTGTGTAATTTTTGGTTTTAAAAAAGAAAGTCTTGAAGTGCTTTTGGTGCAGCATGCCGGAGGAGAAAGTGAAGGAAGCTGGGGATTACTTGGAGGCTGGCTGAAAAGGGAAGAAAGCGCAGATGATGCCGCCCACCGAATTCTCTATGAACTGACAACTCTTGATAATATTTATCTGGAGCAATTAAAGGCCTTTACAAATCCAAGCCGGGTTTTAGACCGCCGTATTGCCACTATCGGATATTATACTCTTATCAATCAAGAAGATTATGATGTTAAAGCCAGTTTAGCGGTAAAGCAGGCCAAATGGTGCAAGATTACCGAAATTCCGAATTTAATTTTTGATCATAATGAAATTTTAGATTTTAGTTTATTACAGCTTCGAAACCGCGTGCGGCAAGCGCCGATTGGTTTTAATTTGCTTCCTGAAAAATTTACCTTATTACAATTGATGCATCTTTACGAAGAAATCCTGGGCATTGAACTGGACAAATCTAATTTCAGAAGAAAAATTCTGCACATGAAATTATTAGTCGCACTCGATGAAAAACAGCAGGATGTCTCGCACAGAGCCGCAAAACTTTACAAATTTGATCCCGACATTTACAAGAAATTAACCCAAAAAGGATTCAATTTTGAGTTCTGAAACTTAATTTCGATTTCAGGAAACCAACTATCGAAGAACTACATTCCAGAATCCAAAACTTTGCGCTATCTTTGCGCCTTAATAACACGCTCTACAGCAATCGCTCAAGCGCAAATTATACCCGGAAATTACTTAAACTCGCATAGAGAATTGACCTATTAAAAATGAAGAAGATACGTAACTTTTGCATTATTGCACACATTGACCACGGTAAAAGTACATTGGCAGACCGCTTATTGGGCGCTACGCAAACCGTTACAGCTCGTGAAGAAAAAGCACAATTGCTTGACAACATGGACCTGGAACGCGAACGCGGCATTACTATTAAAAGTCACGCCATACAAATGGAATATACTTATAAAGGCGAAGAATATATACTGAACCTTATTGATACTCCGGGTCACGTTGATTTCTCTTACGAGGTTTCACGATCTATTGCTGCCTGCGAAGGTGCGCTTTTGATTGTGGATGCCGCACAAAGCATTCAGGCACAAACGATTTCCAATTTATATTTAGCTTTAGAAAATGACCTGGAAATTATTCCGGTTTTGAATAAAGTAGATTTACCAAGTGCAAATCCAGAAGAAGTAAGCGATGATATCATCGATTTATTAGGATGTAAATTAGAAGATATTATTCATGCTTCAGGAAAAACAGGTTTTGGTGTTGAGAATATCTTAGCGGCCATTATCGAAAAAATTCCTGCTCCAAAAGGAAATGTTGACGAACCATTACAAGCCTTGATTTTCGATTCACATTACAATCCGTTTCGTGGTATCGAAGTAATCTTCAGAGTGATGAATGGTGAAATCAGAAAAGGGCAAAAAATTAAATTCATGGCTACCGGCAATGAATATTTTGCTGATGAGGTAGGAACTTTAAAATTAAACCAGGTTCCTAAAAATGTAATTTCTACAGGTGATGTTGGTTATTTGATTTCTGGAATTAAAGAAGCCAAAGAAGTAAAAGTTGGAGATACTCTGACCGATGCCAAAACACCGACAACCAATATGATTACGGGATTTGAGGATGTAAAACCAATGGTTTTCGCCGGAATTTATCCTGTTGACACAGAAGATTATGAAGATTTGCGTTCTTCTATGGAAAAACTGCAATTGAATGATGCTTCGCTAGTATTTACCCCTGAAAGTTCTGCTGCTTTAGGTTTCGGTTTCCGTTGCGGCTTCTTAGGAATGCTTCACATGGAAATCATTCAGGAACGTTTAGAGCGTGAGTTTGATATGACGGTTATTACTACAGTTCCTAACGTTTCATATCTGGCTTACACCAAAAAAGAACCAGATGTTCCTTTTGTTGTAAACAATCCTTCTGATCTGCCTGAACCTTCTCGTTTAGACCGAGTTGAAGAACCTTATATTAAAGCAACCATCATTACAAAATCTGATTTCGTAGGAAACGTAATGAGTTTGTGTATCGAAAAACGAGGCCAGATTACCAATCAAACCTATTTGACAACAGAACGTGTTGAATTGAATTTTGATATGCCGTTAGCGGAAATTGTTTTCGATTTTTACGATCGTTTGAAAACAGTTTCTAAAGGTTATGCTTCTTTTGATTACTCTCCTATCGGAATGAGAACTTCTAAATTAGTTAAACTGGATGTTCTTTTGAATGCGCAGACAGTGGATGCACTTTCAGCTTTGATTCACGAAGACAACGCTTATAATATCGGTAAAAAAATGACCGAGAAATTACGCGAGTTAATTCCGAGACAACAATTTGATATTCCAATTCAGGCTGCCATCGGAGCAAAAATTATCGCTCGTGAAACCATTAAGGCACTTCGTAAAGACGTTACCGCAAAATGTTACGGCGGGGATATTTCGCGTAAGCGTAAACTGCTTGAAAAACAGAAAAAAGGTAAAAAACGTATGAGACAAGTAGGAAACGTTGAGATTCCACAAGAAGCTTTTATGGCTGTTTTGAAATTGAATGATTAATATTTGTTTTAGAATATAGAATATAGATTGAACCCGATGACTTACGTTATCGGGTTTTTTGTTATTGATTTTATTTTAAATTGAAAAGGATATGGATTGCGCGAAGACGCAACGTATGAATGCAAAATTTGAATTGTCCCTGTTTCTTTTTAAGCCGTTGGCATATTAAACGACCAGCCCGAAATCACAAGATCGCGAACGACTTCGTTTGTTTCTGCGCCGTCTCTCAGGTTATAAATTCCCTTATTGGCGATGTATCTTTCTGCTAATTTTGCAGAGCCGTAAAAACCTCCGAAAATGACTCCAAAGATTCCTAAGATAAATACAAGGGCATTGAGGTTCATAAAATTATAAAATAAAAGCGCCAGTGACAATACAACAAGCACTATCGTAGTGGTTACGGCTTTACTTTTTGAATCGTAATGAATGTCTTTGCAAGAAGGGCATCGTGGTATTCCGATTAAGATTTTAGAATACTTTACTGATCTGTAAACAATAATATTGGTTCTGTCAGCTTCTATAAAAAGCGGAATGAAATAGCAGTCGTTCATGTTTTCCATCTGGGCTTCTCCACAGTAAGTACATTCATGATTGTGCGGCTCAAAACGTTTGTAAGTTTCGTCGAAAGTGTAATTTTCTATCATATTATTTTAAAAAGTATTAATCTTCATCAGAATGCATTAATTTATTTAAAAGATATTTTACCAGAAGCGCCGGCCCAAAAGAAATGGCTGCCGGAATGATCATCTCAATATTTAAAAAGGTTTCCCTGTTTTTAAAATAATAGCCGCACGCAAAAGGCATGATAAGTGATCCTGTAACAAATGCGGCCATTGCTGGTATAGGTCTTTTTGGAAATCCTAAATAACCTGCCGCACAGGCTATTACTACAGAAACAAAAATGAGCGTACTATCGTTATTCCCTAACATGGCGATTAATAATGAAGACATCCAGACGACAAACCAGGCCACATTTTCTTTATCGTCTGCCTCTTTTGCTTCTTTGACTTCGTAAAAAAGCTGTTCTTTAAAACCTTTTACCACATCAATTATAAGCTGGCTCGCGATTTCAGGATCATATCCTAATACTATTAAGTTTTTAACTTCGTATTCAACATCAAAAGTGCCGTTTCTCATTCTATTTTTCAGCTCTTCTATCTGAGAATATGTTAATTCGTTATTCATTTTCTATGTTTTTGGTGCTTTAAAAATAAAATAATAATTCAATTAACAGTATAAGTTATATGGAATTTTTTCTAAGAGTTATTAATAGGGAAATTAAGGATTTTGCTTCAGGTTTCAGGATGCTGTATCTTTGAAAACTTCACCGCAAAGTTCGCAAAGGAAATTATGACAAATTAAGTTTATCAGACTCTTTCTTTATTTCAACCTTTGTATCTTTGAAAACTTAAAACCTCAGCCGCTACGAATCTTTGAACCTCAAAAAAAATGCTTGACGAAACCCCAAAACGATTTGATCGGATTGTAGCTATTTTAATTCAATTACAATCGAAAAAGATTGTAAAAGCGCAGGAACTGGCGAGTCGTTTTGAAGTGAGTTTACGAACTATTTATCGTGATATTAGAACTCTTGAAGCATCCGGAGTCCCTATTTACAGTGAAGCCGGAGTGGGCTATGCGTTAATGGATGGTTACAGGTTACCGCCTGTTATGTTTACGCGCGAGGAAGTAAGCAGTTTTATTGCCGCCGAAAAGCTGATGCAGAAATTTACAGATCCTTCTCTGGGCACACATTATGCTTCGGCGATGTATAAATTGAAATCGGTTTTGAGAAGTACCGACAAAGACTGGCTTTCGAACATTGAATCGCGGGTGGTGATGCAAACGATAGAACCATTATTTAATGACAAATCTCCGAATACTTTAGCGGTTCTTTTTGAAAGTATTGCAGAGAAAAAGCAAATTATCCTGACTTATAAAACAGTGGAAGCCGAAGATCCAACGAATCGAAATATTGAACCTGTTGGGGTTTTTCATGATCATAATAATTGGTATTTTTTAGGATACTGCCATTTACGAAAGGATTACCGCCAGTTTAGGACTGATAGAATCCTGAAAATTCAGAAAACAGATTGCGGCTTTACGATTGAACACGATTCATTAGAAACGTATTTAAATAAAAATGAAACTATCCCCACGGTAAAAGTCAGGATTTTGATTGAGAAGAAAATTGCCCGCTATTTAGATTACGAGAAAAAATATCACGGTTATGTATCTCAAAAAGAAGTAGACGGACAAATTGAAATGACATTTATGTGCCGCGATATCGAAAGCGGTTTTCCGCGCTGGTTTTTAATGTTTGGCGATTACGCCACTATTATAGAACCGGAAAGGCTTAAAATAAGAACTTTAGAATTACTCGAAATCAACAGAAAAAGGCTTTTATAAAAAACTCCTGAAAGAAATAATCTTCAGGAGTTTTTTATTTAATTTTTTTCAGGTTTTATCTTTCCCAGAAAAATGGAGGCTCAATATTTAAAGCTCTTAAATACACATATCCCTGACCACGATGATGCACTTCATTATCAATAAAATATAAGATATTCTGAATAACCGGAAATTCATATTGTCCAAAAAGATTAAAAGTATCATTAAAATCTTCAATCGATAATTTTTCCCAATATTGATTAATTTCGGCAGTTGCCTCATCCCATTTTTCAAGATACTGCGCTTTAAAAATCAACTTCTCCGAATCTTCGGCAAAAGGTTTGGTTTCTTTGTTTACAATTCCTTTAAGACCAGGAACTGCAATGGCCAAAAGTTCATCCGTTAATTTTGCGAAAGTTCTCATTCCTCCAATTGAGAATTCGAAAAAATCTTTTTCAGGAAATAATTCTATCACACGGCGTGTAAGTGCGCGGTGACCTTGCCAGTGTTTCAACAAATCTTCAGGAGTAATTACTTGGGCTGCTAATGTTTTCATAATTTTAAAGTTTTATATTTTTTAATACTTCAAAATTATTTAGGGTCGGTGACAACAGTTTGTCAACAGGAAATAAAAAAAACATTTATTTTTTTATTTCCTGTTTTAGAGGTGCACAGCAGCGCGTCTCAGGTAACCACTTTATTGGAATCAAACCCGACAACTTTTAAGAACCTGTCGGGTTTCGAACAATCAAAATCTATATTTTTACGATATTCACAATCGATTTTATTTGTTTTTGAGCCATTCAAACAAACGATTGGCATCTTCGTATTTAAATAATTGTGTTCCTTCGTTCATCGTTGCAGCAGATCCGCAGGCAACTCCCCATCGAATCACTTCTTTCAGGCTTTTATTTTGAGATAAAGCCCAAACCATGCCTCCAACCATGCTGTCGCCTGCTCCAACGGTACTTTTTTTAGCAACATTTGGCGCAGGTACATATTCATAACTGTCTTTTGTAACTAACACGGCACCTTGCGGACCAAGCGAAACCACAATAATTTCTGCGCCGCCTTTGGCAATGATTTTTTTAGCGGCTTCGTCTACTTCTTCCATCTCAAGACGTTCCACTCCAACCAGCTTTGCAAGTTCGCCTACATTTGGTTTTACAAGATAAACACCGGTTTCTAAAACTTTTTTCAAAGCTTCTCCTGATGTATCTACAATTAATTTAGAGTTTGATTTTTTAGCTAGTACAGCTATCTTCTGATAGAAATCATCAGACAAACCTTCGTTCAAACTGCCGCTTGCAACCAGAAATTTAGGCTTCAATTTTGAAATTGTTTCTAAAATCTTTTTTACTTCGGCATCAGCCAAAACATCACCTGAGAATCCAAAACGATATTGCGAATTGGTATGATCATCAACGGCAATAAAATTTTCTCTTGTTGCCGTTTCAGTTTCAATAACTTCAAATTCTATTTTTTCCTTTTCTACCAAATCTTTCAGCATTGCTCCAATTGGTCCGCCAGCGGTAAAAACAGCCAGAGAATTGCCGCGTAATCGAGCAATAGCTTTCGAAACATTTATACCGCCGCCGCCAGCATCAAACTGAGGTTCTTTGCATCTTATTTTTTGTTCAGCAATTAATCCTGAGAAGTGAGTGCTTTTGTCTACGGAAGGATTTACGGTTAAGGTAACTATATCAAATGATTTCATTTTGCAGTGTGAGATGGTTCGTATTAAGGCCTGATAAAAGTGTATCTGCAATTTACTAAAATTAAAATCGGAGACCGTGTTTATAGACAGAATAATTTTAAATAATAAAATACTGACATTCATTAACTTAAATATAAAATCATTCGTATCTTTAAACAACACAATGAATAAAATCAGAATTATGAGAGTATCTCTATTTCTAGCTTTTTTATTTTATTCAACTATATCTTTATCACAGGGAATCGTAGTTGACACTACAACTTTGGGCATACCTGAACTGGTTCGTGAAGAGTTAATGCAAAATGCCTGCGCTAATCAAACTAATTTCAAATTTTCGTCACATCAGGGCATTGGCAAATTCACAAGCAATAATCCTAATTTCCCCATTTCGAGCGGTATTATTATTCGAAACGGAATTGCCAAATATACTGAAGGAACTTATACAGGCTTAAACGAAAGCAGTCAATTGAATAATGCGGCGGATAATGATCTTCAAATGGTCAGCGATGGCAATGGCCAGATTGTTCCTATTACAGATGTAAGTTTTATTCAGTTTGATTTTACGCCTTTGTCGAGTAATTTTAGTTTTGATTTCTTATTTGCTTCTAATGAATATGGCGAATTTCAATGCGGTTTCAGCGATGTTTTTGCTTTTATACTGACTGACTTAACCACCGGAGCTGCTGTAAATCTAGCCGTAGTTCCCGGAACAAACACGCCGGTCTCTGTCAAAAATATCAGAGATCAACAATATAATTCTTCGTGTTTATCTGCCAATGCCAATTTATTTGATCATTATAACGTAACCAATCCTGAAACCTCGGCTGTAAATATGAGAGGCGAAACGAAAGTTTTAAAAGCTTCATCAACCGTGATTCCAAACCGGACATACAGCATAAAACTGGCAATTGGCGATTACAATGACAGCGGTTACGATTCGGCGGTATTCATAAAAGGAGGAAGTTTTATGACCGCGATGGATTTGGGTCCGGACAGAGCGATTTGCGAAGGCGAAAAAATCACGCTTCAATCCGGGCTTACAGGGAATTATACGTATACATGGACATTAGACGGAACAGTAATTCCGGGGGAAACAAGTAATTCATTAACACTTGATAAAGCCGGAACTTATACTGCTACCGCGACACTTTCGGGCTGTATTATAAAAGATGAAGTCGTGATACGTAATTTGGTCATTAAACCTCCCAAAAACATAACCGCCTGCTACACCACAAACGGTATTTACCAGTATGATTTAACTCAGAATAATCTAACTGTTCTGGGACTTAATCCTGCCGAATACACACTTTATTATTTTGATTCTTTGGCTGCAGCCAATGCCAACGGACCGAATATTCCTGAAAATCAATTGAATTCTTTTAGCAGTTCCGGCAATCAAACTATATACATAAAAGCAGTGCCGCTTTACAATAGAACTATTTTCTGCAATAATCTACTTTCATTTGATTTGTTGGTTACCACGCCCATCAACATTGTAAAACCGCCGGATTTGAGTATTTGCGATAACATTTCTAAAAGAATATCAGTTGATTTGACTGTTCAGGAAACGGTTATGCTCAACGGATTAAATCCTTCAGAGTATAAAATAAGCTATTACACCAGCCAGACTGATGCAAATAATGCCGGAAACAAAATCCCGAATCCAAAAGATTTAATTGTTTCTTTAACCCAATCACCGCTGACTATCTGGGTGAGAATAGAAAATATTGCGAATTCGATTTGTTACACGACGGTTAACTTCAATATCATTATTTATTCATTGCCGGCAGTAGATGATATTCCGAATGCTGTTGCCTGCAGCAGTTATATACTGCCTCCAATTACTTCTGGTGATTATTATACAGCTCCAAACGGAACAGGGGCCAAACTGAATGCCGGCGATATTATCACAAAAACTGGAGTCTACTACATTTACAGCGGTCCCGGTGCAAACAATTGTACTAATGAGAATACCTTTTTGGTCACTTTGGTTTACGAACTCAATTTTGCAAAAGAAGCCTGCGGTGCCTACCTAGTACCACGCTTAATTGCCGGAGCATTTTTTACCGAAGCCGGAGGACGAGGCACCTTAATTCCGCAGGGAACAGCGCTTACAACAAGCCAGACGATTTATTATTATGCCGTACTCGACGGAGCGGTCTGCCGTGACGAAGCCGTGCCTTTTATTGTGCATCCTTTGCCGGTAATAGACAAACCTGATAATGTGGTAACCTGCGATTCGTATCCGCTTCCGCCTTTGGCAAATGGAAATTATTATACCCGGTCCGGAGGTTTGGGCACTCGTTTGAATGCCGGATCTCGCATTACTTCAACTCAGACTTTATTTGTTTTTGCAGATGATGGAAGATGCACTAATGAAAATTCATTTAAAATTGATATTATTAAAACTTCGACTTTTATACCCATTACGCAATGCGGCAATTTTACTTTACCCGCAATTGCCATAGGAGGCTATTATGACAGTCCCGGTGGTCAGGGAAAAAATATTCCTGCCGGAACAGTAATTACCAATTCACAAACGGTGTATTATTATGCAGCTGCCACAACTTCTCCCAATTGCACTGATGATCTAAAGTACCAGATTACCATAAAACCATTGCCTTTGGTCGATACGCCGGGCAGCAGATTAGAATGTGAGCGTTATATATTACCTCCCTTAACCAACGGAAATTATTTTACAGCTGCCAAAGGCGGAGGACTTCCATTAAAAGCTGGAGATATTATCACCGCAACGCAGAAGATTTATATTTATTCCGTTGGACCGGAATGCACCAATGAACATAGTTTTACGGTCGAGATCAGGCCTCTTCCTCCTGTTGATAGTTTTACAGATGTGGTTACCTGCACGAATTTTACACTTCCGAGATTGAAAAACGGAAAATATTATACCGCCGCGGGAGGCTCTCGCGGCCAGGGAACGCAACTTACCGAAGGAACCATCATAAATACCACTCAAACCGTTTACATTTATAACGAATGGCCCGATTTTACAACCTGCAGCAATGAAACATTTTTTAAAATTAACATCAACGGAATAGATGTTGGTACTTTTGCCGATATCAATATTTGCGACAGTTATACGCTGCCAGCATTACAAGTGGGCAATTATTATGCACAGCCCGGAGGGAAAGGCGCTGTTATTCCGTCGGGGACGATTTTAAGTACTTCACAGAGAATTTATGTATATCATGTCGTCGGAACCCGGCTCACCTGTACAAGTGAAAAAAGTTTTTCTGTCAATATTGCCGCAACTCCCCTATTGGCCAGTACTCCGGATATTGCCATTTGTCAAAGTTATACCTTACCCGTTTTAGCAGCTGGCGGTTATTTTAGCGGTCCAAACGGAACCGGAACGCACTATCTAGCCGGCGAACAAATAAATGCCAGCCAGCAAATGTATATCTACGCGGCAGCTGCGACGAATGCTGCTTGCAATTCTCAGGATGATTTTAATATTACCATTTATCCTCTGCAACAGCTGCAAATAAAAAACGGTATTATCTGCGTCGATTTCCAAACAGGAACACTGCTCCGTTCAGCACAATTAAATTCCGGCCTCAACCCTTCCATTTACACCGTTGACTGGTTTTTAGACGGCACGAAAATAAGCACCGGACCGAATTATACCGCCGTCAAAGATGGAGTTTATACCGTCGTTCCTAACAAAAACACACCCAATATTGGCAACGACTGCGGCTACACTACAGCCACAGTTACCGTCGAAAAATCAAGTCCCGCAATTGCATCCGTAACCGTAAGTGATGCTTTTGAAGATACTATTGATATTATCGTAAACCTGACAAATGGCTTCGGAACCTATGAATATCAATTAGATGACAGTAATTTTCAGACCAGAAATGTTTTTTCCGATGTCGATTCAGGAAAGCACGTTATTACAATCAGAGACATAAAAGGAAACTGCGACAACCAGATTTTATTTGCCAACGTTCTTAAATACCCCAAATTTTTCACCCCAAACAACGATGGTTTCAACGACACCTGGAACATTACAGATCTCGCCATGCAGCCTGATGCAGTTATACATATTTTCGACCGCTATGGAAAACTCATAAAACAGCTCAATCCATCAGCTGCCGGATGGGATGGCAATTATAACGGAAGTCCGCTCCCGGCCTCAGATTACTGGTTTTACACCTTTTATACGCAAGACGGAATCGCTCAGGTTTTCAAATCACATTTTAGTTTAAAGCGCTAATAATTTGGGCGTGCCACCATAAAGAAAAGCGGCCAGCTCGCAAAACCGGTTATTCGGCCTCTTTCTTTCTGCTGTCAGGCTGTCCGCGTTACTTCGGTAACCAGCTCCCATCCTTCACGCACTCGCAAAAACATTTCAAAAAAACGACAAGGCCGCTTTTCTAAAGGCCATTCCGGCTGCGAGCAATAGTTTATCTATGATATTTATAGCTATTACATCATCAACTTTGTACCTTTGCACCTAATAACTTTGGAACTTAAGAAAAATGATCGAAGATAAAAATCAGCAGCGTACCAGTATAGCGCAATTAGGCGAATTTGGCTTAATTGAACATTTAACCAAAAATTTTGATGTTACTCAGGAATCTACCTTAAAAAGTATAGGCGATGATGCAGCGGTTCTTGATTTCAAAGATAAAAAAGTAGTTGTTTCTACTGATTTACTGATTGAAGGTGTTCATTTTGACCTGGCGTATATGCCATTAAAGCACTTAGGATACAAATCAGTTGTTGTAAATATCTCCGACATCTGCGCTATGAACGCACGTCCGACGCAAATAACCGTTTCTGTTGCCGTTTCTAATCGTTTTCCGTTAGAAGCGTTAGAAGAGTTATTTGAAGGCATTACACACGCCGCAAAAGAATACAAAGTCGATGTTATTGGCGGCGACACCACCTCATCGCAAAAAGGATTAATCATCAGCATCACTGCAATTGGCGAAGCTGACGCTGAGGAAATTGTGTACAGAAACGGCGCAAAACAAACCGACTTGCTTGTGGTAACCGGAGATATTGGCGCTGCCTACATGGGATTACAGGTTTTAGAACGCGAAAAACAAGTTTTTCAGGTAAACCCAAACAGCCAGCCAGACTTAGATATGTACAGTTATTTAATAGAGCGCCAGTTAAAACCTGAAGCACGAAAAGATGTTCGCACACTGTTGCATGCTCTTGAAATAAAACCAACTTCGATGATTGATATCTCTGACGGATTATCCTCAGAAATTATTCATTTGTGCAAACAATCAAAAGTGGGTTGTAATTTATACGAAGATAAACTTCCATTAGATCCGCAGTTTATTTCGACCTGCGAAGAATTTAATATCGACAGCACAACTGTTGCGATAAACGGCGGAGAAGATTACGAATTGTTGTTTACCATTGACATTAACGATTTTGACAAAATAAAAGGAAATCCAAACTTCTCCATTATCGGCCACATGGCAGACGAAAGTGAGGGAATAAATCTGGTTACGCGCGCAAACACTCAAATTCCTTTAAAAGCTCGCGGCTGGGATGCTTTGCAGGAGTAACTTTTAATCACAGTCACAGTTTTCAGTCTCTTAATCAGATAAAATTCAAATCTCCTAAAAGTTTTTTTAAAACTTTTAGGAGATTTTTTTAAGCATAAAATTTCTAAAATCTAAAGCCTGAAATTTCTAAAAAAGCCCTTTGCTTTTGGCTTCTTTTATCAATTCTTCATCCGAACCGGATTTTATTTTGAGTAATTCTTTCAGGTTCCTTTTACGCTTTTCAATTGCATTCAGAGAAATCGGAATATACTGCGACATATCTTCAGCAGGAGTTCCTTTTGAGAGATGAAACAAAATCTGCTTGTCGAACTCATCTACTTCGATGGAATTGTGGGTCGACTGATGCAGCATTTTCACCACAGACTGACTGTAATATTTGTCGTTTTTCATTACTTTATCAAAAGCAAAAAGCAATTCATCAAACGTTAGGTCGTTTTTAATAATCAGTCCGTTAGGATTAATCGTTCTGATAATCGTTTTGATTTTTAATAACTCGGTGTACATCGTCAGCAAAATAATCTTGCATCCGGGTGTTTTTTTCATGAGCAATTTCGCAAGATCTTCTCCTGAAAAAAGATCTTTTTCCTCATAAGCCGGCATGCTGATATCCAGAAATGCCACATCAAAATCAGGAGTTGCTTCGTTTTCTATTAAATCATAAGCTGATCTGCAATCATGCGCCTGCGAAATTAAAAAATCAAATTCATTGGGATTATAGCGTATTATGGCATTTTTATATCCTTCAATAATAAAAGGATGATCGTCGACAATTAAGACATTCTGCTTAATTAATTTCGGAAGTGGGGCTGTGAAATCAAATGTCATTGTGTTGTAGGTTTATTTTTTGATCGATTGGGACTTTAATTACCAGCAGGGTTCCTTCTCCTTTAACAGATTTTATAGCAACAGTACCTTTACATTCTGCCGCCCTGTATTGAATATTATGCAACCCAATTCCGTTTTTTGTTCTTTTGGTATTAAAACCAATTCCATCATCAGAAATAGACAAAACCAAATGATTTATTTCGCTCTTAAATTCAACTCTAATGATATCTGCTGCTGCATATTTATTGCAATTTTGCAGTGCTTCCTGAACAATTCGGTACAAATTAATCTTAACAATATTATTTACTAATTCCCATTTTATATGAGAATCAAATGAAGTAATTAATTTAGAATTATAAGTATTTTGCTGATTTTCGAATAATTTCTTCAAAATTGCAACAAAATTATTAATTAAATCTGATTTTTCTCTATTTAAATCATGTGAAATTTCGCGTATGTCTTCTTCAATATGTTTGAGTTCTGCCAAATATTTTTTTCTTTTTGGCGCCGCCTGGGCCTCATCAATTTTATCTAAACTGTCTAAACTGATCCTGATACCAAACATTCGGCCTAAAACACCGTCGTGCAATTCCTGAGCTACTTTTTTCTTCTCTTTAATTCGGGTGAGTTCAATCTCATTTTGCTGTGAAATCATCAAATTATAAATGTCTTCGTTTGCAATTTGCTGTTGCTGCTTAAAAAGCAATTCCCTGTTTTTAGCCTGCTGTGTTTTATAAACATAGAAAAATAAACCTGCTAATGTGCAAATGCTGAAGATATACACTAAGGTTTTGTTTTTCTCCTGAAGATTGGAGTTTTGATCTTTTATTTCGTTGGTTTCATATTCAATACGGGAAAATTTCTCTCCAATTTTTCGCTCTGATTTCAACATTTTGTCATTCAATTGAATGTATTCTTTTGAATACGCAGAAGCATTTTTAGGATCTACAATTGCTAATTGTTTGAGCGATTCCAGCGTGCTTACAATTTTATTTGTGGTTCGCGATAAAATCAACGCCTGTTTTACATGGCGAATAGCTCTGAAAGTATCCTTTTTTGAAGCGTAATATTCAGACAAATGAATTTTACTCGAAACTGCAGCGGCTTTTAAACCCAGACTGTCTCTAATTTTTAAAGCTTTAAAAAACAAATCCGGAAGCTCATCTGATTCGTTTAATTTGAATTTGCAATATGCCAGATTATCCAGTAAAATAGCATAAAGTGATGTTTTGTCTACAAACAGATTTTTTTGGTCTAAACCCTGTTCAAAAAACTTTTTTGCCTGTCTGTAATTATCTTTATTCAAATAAACATATCCAATATTATTAAGGGACGTGGCTCTATACTGAAACTCTGATGGAATTGATTTATCTTCTAAAACCTTCAATGCCTTATTCTGAAATTCTAAAGCTTTAGGGTATTCTTCTCTCTCATTGTATAATATTCCCAAAAGATTATAACTTTCGTAGAAAAGATCATTCACGTTTTTTTGCTTTTTCAAACTGCTTAAAGCCTTAAAAACATTGATCTCACTTTCAAAAAAATCGCCTTCATTATACTGAAGGCTTGCTTTGTTTAAAAAAGTTTTGGCAATGTTATATTCATCCTTTAATTGCACGTATAATTTTCCGGCTTTAAAATAACTCATAAAAGCACTATCAGCAATAGATTGCGCTATATAATAATCGCCGAGATAAGAATAAGCTTTTGCAATATTAGCAGAATCGTTCGTTCTTTTGGATCGCTCTAAAATTAATTTCGCTGTTTTTTGATACGATTTCCAATCGCTCATATTATAATACCGATTAGCTATTTTAAAAAGGTTGACTTTGTTTACAGAATCGTCTTTTTGGTTTAAAATAATAGACAGCGCTTTTTGATTGTAGTTCTGCTTGAATTTTAATGGCAGATTATTGTCGTTTGCTAAAGAAAGGTAGCTGGGTAGACTGTCTTCAGGCGAAAGTTTGTCGTCTGCCGATGAAGTTTTCCTTGTACATGAAACTAAAACAATGAATATTAGAATTATTATGTGGTATTTTTTTTTCAATTGCAGCTGAGTTTTACCAAAAATAGTAAAACTATAGATACAAAAAAAAGCTGCCAAAGAATGACAGCTTAATATTATTTAGATCTTTTAGGTTTAGTCTAATTTTTTATTGCCGCCTAAAGATTGATTAACACTTGATAAACTTGCCTGATTGTTTATTACAGTTCCACCATGATAATCTCTTTTTTTCGTTACACCACCTGTAGCACCATCTCCATCGATTCCAAGATCGATTCTGACATCTGCATAAGATGTGTTAGTTTTTTCTGGAGCTGTAAATGAAGTTGCTACCATTACTAATGAGAATAATCCGAATGTTAAAGCTGCTTTTTTCATGTCTTTGAGATTTTATTTTGATTTGTTTTTGGGGTTTTCATGATTGTTTGTCACTAATCATGGTGTAAAACTACTCCCGAAATCAAAAAAAATTTATATGAAAAAATAGGTTTATGGTAGAACATACCCAATTGATAGTCAATGAGTGCCAAATCTATGTAAATGTCTAATTTTTAGACCTCTATGTAATTTCCAGCTGCAAAATCGGAGATAATTAAATCGACATTTGCTTTGTAGGTTTTAGAAAAAGGAACCTTTTTTGAAGAGTTTTTTACGTAACAAACTGAGTTTCCGTTATGAATCCTCGAAATATAATTTCGATTGATAATATAACTGTTGTGAATTCGTATAAAAGGATAGGCTAAAACACCTTCAAAATGCTTTAAAGTTTTGAAAGCTGTTATCGTTTCACCAGAATTCAGATAAATATCTGTCGAATTATTATCGGCTTGTAAATACGCAATATCGGCCGCCTGTATATAGCGATAGTCACCGTATGATTTTATACAAATCGTGAGTGGATCTGCTGCCGTTTGCGGCATTCTTATATCAGATACTAACGCTGGAATTTCGTTTTTAGTATCGGCTGCACTTAATTCTTCAACGGCTTTTTCCAGTTTTAAAACTGTTTTGAGTAAATCTATGTACGTTACAGGTTTCAGCAAATAATCAAAAACATTGTATTGAATGGCGTCAAATGCAAATGTTTTTTTTGTAGTGGTAATAATTATTTTGGGAATAATGGCTAAAAAACGATACAATTCATTGATAAAAGCAAGCGATAAATTTGCATCAGTATCCTTAGGATCGATTTCAAGAAATACAAGCGACGGACGATGCTGCAAAACCAAATTCAAACCTTCCTGACTGTTCGCACCCGATGCTGTAAAAGTTAATTCGGCAAATGCGTCGGCAATGCTTTTAGTTCTCAAAATACTTTGAGCGTCATCGTCAATAATAATATAGGAATACTTTTTCAATATTAATTTTGTTGATTTTCACGAATTCCCGACAAACGACCTTTGGTTTTCGCCGGTACTTAATACAGTTTGTTTTTGGTGATTCAGATGCATTTAAAATTACGAAATGACAGCGCCTAATTACCTCATTTACAACACATTATATGCATATATCAAACAATAAGGCTGAATGCCAGAATATCCAATGAATTGCATGCTCTAAAAGTAAAAAAAATCCCAAACTCCATCTAAGGAATTTGGGATTTTTATTACTTTATTTTAAGGAAACTACATTTTCATCAACCAATTTTTCATTGAAACCTCGTTTTCTATAATATCTTTCAATTCAGAAATTTTTACACGATCTTGTTTCATCGTATCTCTATGACGAATCGTTACGGTTTCATCTTCTATGGTCTGGTGATCTACTGTAATACAAAACGGAGTTCCAAGAGCATCCTGTCTTCTGTAACGGCGGCCAACAGCATCTTTTTCATCATAAGCCACAGTAAAATCCCATTTTAAATCTTCGATGATTTTTCTGGCAATGTCAGGTAAACCATCTTTTTTAACTAATGGTAAAATAGCAGCTTTTGTTGGCGCTAAAACCGATGGTAATTTTAGAACTGTTCGTGTAGAACCGTCTTCTAAAGCTTCTTCTTGTAATGAAGTTGCAAAAACAGCCAGGAACATACGATCTAAACCAACTGAAGTTTCTACTACATATGGCACGTAGTTTTCATTCAGTTCCGGATCAAAATATTGTAATTTTCTGCCAGAATATTGTTCGTGCGCTTTTAAGTCAAAATCGGTACGGGAGTGAATACCTTCTAACTCCTTGAATCCGAATGGGAAATTAAACTCGATATCTGCTGCAGCATTTGCATAATGCGCTAATTTTTCGTGATCATGAAAACGGTAATTTTCTTTTCCTAATCCTAACGACAAGTGCCAGTTCAAACGTGTTTCTTTCCAGTGGTGGTACCATTTCATTTCTTCACCCGGACGCACGAAAAACTGCATTTCCATTTGTTCGAATTCACGCATACGGAAAATAAATTGTCTTGCCACAATTTCGTTTCTGAAAGCTTTACCGGTTTGAGCAATTCCAAAAGGAACTTTCATACGACCTGATTTCTGAACATTCAGGAAATTCACAAAAATACCTTGTGCTGTTTCCGGACGTAAATATAAATCCATTGCAGAATCTGCAGAAGCCCCTAATTTAGTTCCGAACATTAAGTTGAACTGCTTTACGTCTGTCCAGTTTTTTGAACCGGTTTCGGGATCAGCAATTTCTAATTCTTCTATTAGAGCTTTTACATCCTGAAGATTATCAGTCATTCCTTTTGCAAGCCTTGATAAAATTTCTTTATACTTTGAAAGATATTCTACAACGCGGGCATTTGTTGTAACAAATTCTTCTTCATTAAAAGCATCACCAAATCGAGCTCTTGCTTTTTCAATTTCTTTTTGAGCTTTTTGATTGATCTTTTCAGCATGATCTTCCACTAAAACGTCAGCTCTATATCTTTTTTTAGAATCTTTATTATCAATTAACGGATCATTAAAAGCATCAACGTGGCCTGAAGCTTTCCAGGTTGTTGGATGCATCAATATTGCAGCATCAAGGCCGACAATATTTTCATTCATCTGAACCATTGATTTCCACCAATATTCACGGATATTCTTTTTTAATTCGACACCATTTTGTGCGTAATCATACACTGCACTCAATCCATCGTATACTTCGCTTGACGGAAAAATAAATCCGTACTCTTTTGCGTGCGAAACCACATTCTTAAATATATCTTCTTGTTTTGCCATAGTGATGCAAAAATATAAAAAGTACATTTAAAAAAAAGAAAAATTATAAAGATTGAACAATTGATTTGGTTATTTTTGTAACTAAATTCTTTCTATTTGTGTTTAATTATATTATAAGCCTGTTTTTTCCTCAAGTTTGTGCCGGATGCCATAGTGTTTTAATGACTCATGAAACGGTTTTATGCACCATTTGCCGCCATGAAATGCCGCTTACCCAATATTATTTGGATACTAATAATGAAGCAGTCAAGAAGTTTTACGGTAAAATTGAGATTGAACACGCTTCGGCATTTTTATATTTCAACAAAAAAGGAATTGTTCAGGAGCTCATTCACAATTTAAAATACAAAGGCCATGAAGAAATTGGTACTGTTTTAGGAAATTGGTATGTGGAGGATTTGAAAGGGTTACAGTTGAAAACTCCTTTTGACATGGTAATTCCTGTCCCGCTTCATCCTAAAAAAATGAAGCAAAGAGGCTATAATCAGGTTACTACTTTTGGAAAGGCTGTGGCCGAAGGATTAAACATTCCGTACAATGACTCGGTTTTATATCGAAAAAAATATTCTAAAACACAATCTAAAAAGAATCTTTTAGGCAGATCTGAGAACATTGAGAATCTTTTTGATGTTATTTCTTCGGACGAAAATCAGGACAAACATTTTTTAATTGTTGATGATGTGCTGACAACCGGCGCCACACTCGAAGGCTGTTCGCGTGCTTTGCTTAAAATTCCGGGAACTAAAATCAGTATTGTTTGTATGGCGATGGCGAACTCCTAGCTAAATTCCAAAATTTAAAAATTCCAGGTACTTGACCTTGACTCTAACCGTCAATTTTACGGGGCAGTTTTGCAATTTAATTCACGATTATCTTCTTAACTGTTCTACGTTCTCCATCGATAACCGTTACCAGGTAAATTCCTGCAGATATATTGGGCAATTGAATATTTTTACTGAATAAACCATTGCTTTCAAAAGTATTGTTATATACTTTTCTTCCTAAAATATCATGCACTAAAATCTGAACACCGTTTGTTGATTCGCTTTGAAACTGAATCGTAAAATTTCCTTTGTTTGGATTTGGATAGAGTGAAAAATCAATATCCTCAATGGCAGCGTTTCCTAGAGTAAAGGTTTGATTGCAGATGTTTATCGATGCTGAATTTATAGTACCAAAAAGCCCTACTACCGCATCGCGAACTCTTAATGTCCATGTTCCCTGCGGATTTTGACCATTAAAAGCGCTTAAAACATCAACCGGAATCACGATTTGACTTGTTGTTTTATTACAATCTAACACCAATCCGGAATCATCAAACTGAAGGCCTAAACTGCCGTTATTTGCACATGATTTATTATACAAACGAACCACAGTTCCCTGCGGACTTACGATTTGAATTTCAACATCAGATAATCTGTCGTGTGTTACATTGACCGACACGTTTACATCTGAAACAGTTCCTGTTGAAGCCGGGACATTTACGGTTCTGGTGGTAAAGGCTGAATCATATGGAATTGAAAAAGGAGCGGTAAAACCATAAGAATTACACGTTGTTGCAGCGGTATATCCTACAGAGAAAGGTTTGCTGCTTATGGCATAATATATATTGGCTGTTGGTTCGATCAAAATTTTGCAATTGGTTGACGAAGCAGCATTTCCAGGAACCTGAATAACTTCTGAACCATCATTTGGAGTATTTGACGCTAAAGTCATCGGAAATGTCAAACCTCCATCTGTAGATAATTTAATATTAATATTTGACGAACCTTCCAGCGTATTGGTGTTATTTACACTCCATGTCACGGTTTGACTCGATCCCTGCTGCCAGCTTACATCTTCTCCCAATTGAGAGGTGACCTTAAATGGCCCTGCCGATGCCACAACATTTACATTCATAAGATCTGTCTGGGTTTGTGCTGTTCCCGGGGTAGTTGTAATATCTCTTCCCGTCAGGGTAAAAGTCAATGTTCTCGCAATAGACGAAACAGATTCCCAAGTGGTAGTCAGCGTATTTTTAAGTACTGACTCGTAACTGGGCATATAACGAACAGGAGAACTGCCCGGAATTACAGACCTAAACAAAGGCCCGTCTGGTTTAGCTGCATATGCTACACTTTTAGAGGCAAAAGTAGTGGTTGCGTTATCATATTCTTCCCATGTATAGGTAATTGGGTCACCTTCAGGATCTGATCCTGTACCGGTTAAAATAAAGGCGGTACTTATTGGAATGGTATAATCCGGCCCGGCACTAATCGCTGGCGGATTGTTAGTTATAGCAGTGCTTACGGGACAACTTTTCGTAGCAAGATTAGTTTGAATCTGCAAAATACTGGCATAAGTAAAATAATCATCAGAATTATCCTGAACATCGTAATTGCGTGTCACCCCTGCATATCCCATAATCGTGGTACCACTTCCAGGTTCTACACTGGTTCCTGCGCCTTCCTCTGCATATGAAAAAGTATGGGTTGCTCCTAATTGATGTCCTAATTCATGAGCCACAAAATCAATATCAAAAGTATCTCCTACCGGTTTTGCATCAGACGGCGACGTATAACCGCCTCCTTTTCCTATAACCTGGGACGCAGTAGGATTATTGCAAACACATCCAATACAGCCTCCGTTGCCGCCGCCGCCTGAAGCGCCAAATAAATGACCAATATCATAATTGCCATTTCCGATTACGCTTGTTAAATTAATTTGGATTTCTCTGTTCCAATTATCATATGAATCATCAGAATCTGGATCTATTGAGGTTCCAATAGTGGCATTAGAATACGGATCAGTGGCAGGATCGAGATAAATTATATCTTCTGTATTCGCGATTAAAATTAATTTTACAGAAAGATCTTTATCAAAAATTCCGTTTACTCTCGTCATCGTTGCATTCATTCCTGCCAATGCTCCCGCCTTTGTACCACCAAAATAAGCCGCATATTCTGCTGTACAGGACAAAGCCAATCGCATGGTTTTAAAAACTTTATTGCTGGAAGAAATTTTTGCCGTTTTTGATGTATTGTTGTTATCTGAAATTAAATGGGTTGTCTTACAATTCAAACGCATTTTTGAAGATGCATTATCTGCAGATTCAAATACAATATATTCAGATTTATTATTGGGATTCTGCTCAATAAATTCTGACGGTTTATCGGCACGAAGTACCATTGTCTGTATTCCAAGTGGCGCGACACTAAAATGAATTTTAGCTGTTCTGTCATCAAGACCAACTCCTTGATAAGCACGAATGTCGGGATATTTTGCTTGTAATTCGGGGTCAAAATTAGAAGATTCCCAAACTTGAAATCTTTCTAAGACGCCTTCAGAATTGGGAAATGTAATTTCTGTAATACTGCTTTTTGAAGTTTTGCCTGTTGGGTTATTAAGTCTTGCTTTTAAAAAATCTGAATTTAATGTATAATACAGCTGCTTAGAATCTGTCGCTGCAACATTTTTATTAAGAACCGAAACGGTGTTTACTTTTTGCCACAAAACATCATTTTGCGCTTGAATATTGGCACAATAAACAATTAAAAACAAAAGAAGTATTTTTTTTTTCATACTAAAAAAAGTAAATTAAAGAATCAAAATTAAGCCAATTAAAATTAAATACTTACATAAATGCGGCAATTAATACTTTTTGCCCGACGAGTTGGCCGTTTTTCACAAAAAGAAACAGATTATCTTCAAAAAATCAATTCGGCTTAGTACTAAATTTAAAATAGATAGTATAAATTTGCAGCATCTTAAATTATTTGTTTTGAAGCTCTTTCATTCTATAAACGATTTTCATTCGACCAAGAAAACAATTTTAACTCTTGGTACCTTTGATGGTGTACATATTGGTCATAAAAAAATTCTAGAAAGAATTACTCAAAATACTGAAAATGGGAAATACGAAAGTTTAGTATTGACATTTTTTCCGCATCCGAGAATGGTTTTGCAGGAAAAATCAGAAATTAAACTTCTGAATACTATTTCTGAAAAAACAAAACTTCTTGAGGCAACGGGAATTGAAAACCTTGTGATTCATCCGTTTAACGAAAGTTTCTCGAGATTAACTGCCGAAGAATTTGTGCATTCTATTTTAGTGGACCAATTTCATATTCAGAAAATAATTATTGGCCACGATCATCGTTTTGGAAGAAACAGAACAGCGAATATTGATGATTTAATTGCTTTTGGTGCTTCATATGGTTTTGAAGTCGAACAAATTTCGGCTCAGGAAATTCAGGATGTTTCTGTAAGTTCTACCAAAATCAGAAAGGCTTTGAATGAAGGGAATATGGATTTAGCCAATGAGTATCTGGGCTATGACTATTTTTTAAGCGGTGAAGTTGTAAAAGGAAAGCAATTAGGAAGAACAATTGGTTTTCCAACAGCCAATATTCAAATTGAAGAAGACTACAAATTGATTCCAAAGAATGGCGTTTATGCCGTTAAGGCACTTATCGACCAGAAAGAAGTTTTTGGAATGATGAATATTGGGTTTAACCCAACTGTAAATGGCCAGGCACAAACTATTGAAGTCCATCTTTTTGATTTCGATGCCGATATTTACGGTCAGAAAATCGAAGTTTCATTATTGCAATATCTTCGTGAAGAGCAAAAATTTGGTTCGGTTGATTTGCTAAAAGAGCAGCTAAATCAAGACAAACAGAATGCTTTGGCTTTTGTAAAGCAGCTTTAAAAATATACTAATTTATATTTTTCCCTTTTTAAATCATCGTAGTTATTTTTTTAGTAAATTTGATATAGAACTCTGTTTATCAAATATTTACTATTAACTTCTTTAAAAATAACCATTATGAAATTACCTAAAGAAATAACCAACGGTTTTTTGATATTCCTCGGAATAGGCATTTTCTTTTTATTGATGAATGTATTAGGTCTGGCAGATTTGTTTTACCTGCGTACGCTGAATGTTTTGTTTATATTTTATGGCGTAAACAGAACCATGCAGATGAACCTTCATGAAGGAGAAACTAATTTTGTGTCGAATGCAGTTTCGGCAATGGCTACTTGTGTGGTTGGTGTAGCAATGAGCATTTTCGGATTACTGGTTTACAGTTATGCACGAGGCGGAGACGCTTATGTAAAAACATTATCAGAAGCTTTTATGTTTGGAGGAAATCCATCCGTTCCAACGTATTGCATCTGTTTGTTATTCGAAGGACTTGCATCGTCGGTAATTGTCACATTAATGATGATGTTATACTGGAATAACAAATATGTGGCCGATTAATTTTTTAAAATAAAATAAACTATTTGACACTCTAAAATCATAAAAAAGTATAATTCTATGATTTTAGAGTGTTTCTTTTTTGAAAATAACTGCCAAATCTTCATTTAGAAAATTCTGCATTGGTTGATTAGAACAATTTGACTACTTTTGAAGCTTCAAAAACAATGTACCTAATGAGTATTACAAAACACAACTGGACAAAAGACGAAATAATCGCCATATATAATAAACCTATGATGGACCTGCTTTATGAAGCAGCCACTATTCACAGACAAAAACACGACCCAAACGTAGTTCAGGTTTCTACTTTGTTATCTATAAAAACGGGAGGATGTCCTGAAGACTGCGGTTATTGCCCGCAGGCAGCACGTTACAATACAGGTGTTGAAGGAAATGATTTAATGAGCGTCAGTCAGGTAAAAGCACAGGCTTTACGTGCAAAATCAAGCGGATCATCGCGCGTATGCATGGGAGCTGCCTGGAGAAATGTAAAAGATGGGGAAGAATTTGATCAGGTTTTAGAAATGGTTCGTACCATCAATAAACTCGATATGGAAGTTTGCTGTACGCTAGGTATGATTACCGAAAATCAGGCGCAGCGTTTAGCCGAAGCCGGTTTATATGCCTACAACCACAATTTAGATACTTCTGAAGAATATTATAAAGATGTTATTTCGACTCGTGGTTTCGAAGACCGTTTACAAACCATTGAGAACGTTCGTAAAACCAATGTTACGGTTTGCAGCGGCGGGATTATCGGAATGGGAGAAAGCATCGAGGACAGAGCCGGAATGCTTGTAGCGCTTTCAACTTTAAATCCGCAGCCGGAATCAGTGCCAATAAATGCGTTGGTTGCTGTTGAAGGAACTCCGATGGAAGAAGAAAAACCAGTTGAAATTTGGGAAATGATTCGTATGGTTGCTACCACAAGAATTATTATGCCGGAAACTCAAGTGCGTTTATCAGCAGGAAGAACCAGCATGAGCCGTGAAGGACAGGCAATGTGCTTTTTTGCAGGAGCCAATTCTATTTTTGCAGGTGATAAATTACTTACGACACCAAATCCGGATGTACAGGAAGACATGAAGATGTTTGAAATGCTGGGATTGGTACCACAAAAACCTTTTATCAAAGTATCTCAGCCAAAGACAGTTGAAGCTGCAGATTCTCAATTTGCTTCATTGGGAGAAAAGCCAAAATGGTCAAGACCGGGACATACAATCGAAAAAAACCTTGAAGCTTCGATCAAAGCAAAAATTTAGTCAAAAGAGTTAAAAAGTCTCGATAAATATTTTTAAATTGCTTATAGCTAGAGTTATAAGCAATTTTTTATTTATACAGATGAAGTTACAGCAAATTGAAAGGGTAAAAAAAATTTCAAAATCTGATTTTATTTCCCAATACGTTAAAAAACAAATTCCCGTTGTTGTTGAACAGCTGACCGAAGACTGGCCGGCTTATCATAAATGGAAATTACATTATATTAATGAAATTGCCGGCGACCTTGTCGTTCCTTTATACGATAACAGGCCCGTAAATCATGAGGATGGGTTTAATGAAGCGCATACTAAAATGAAGATGAGCGACTACATTAAACTTTTAGAGTCTAAACCAACTAATTACCGCATTTTTCTTTACAATTTAATGAAAGAAGCCCCTTTGTTAAAAAATGATTTTTTATGGCCTGAAATAGGCTTAAAATTAGTCAAGCAGATGCCTATGTTATTTTTTGGAGGTGAAAACGCTAAAGTCTTCATGCATTTTGATATTGATTATTCGAATATCCTGCATTTTCATTTTCATGGAGAAAAACAATGCATGCTTTTTCCGCCGGACCAGTCCAAATATATGTACAAAGTACCACACGCTTTGATTTCGAGAGAAGATATTGATTTTGATGATCCTGATTATGAAAAATTTCCGGCTCTGAAAAATGCCGAAGGCTATATTACAAATCTAAAACATGGCGAAATGTTGTACATGCCGGAAGGTTATTGGCACTATATGAAATATTTGACTCCAGGATTTTCTATGAGTCTCCGTTCGTTTCCTAAAAATATCGCCAACTTATCAAAAGCAGCCTATAATGTTTTTATCATGCGCCATTTTGATATTATGATGCGAAAATTTAAAGGCCAAAAATGGATTGATTATAAAAATGAAAAAGCGATTCAGAATACGCACGAGAGTTTAAGAAAAGCCGGTTGAGAAATTGCCTAGAATTAGTTTATTTAAATTTAAAACACAGTATCAGTAATCAAAAGTCAATTCTTGAGGGCTTTTGATTACTACATATTTTCATTTCTTCTTTTGTAAAATAGCAATTATTCTATAATGGGAACAGAATAATCTCTGCTAAAAATAAATTTATCCGAAGTGACTTCTATACTATTCCAAGTAAACAAACCATAAAAATAAATCTCTTTTTCAAAACTGTTTTTTGAGTCTAACGTTTTCAGTTTTATTGTGTTTTTACCTAAGCCGAGATTCATTCCTCTCGAAAACGGAGATGGAATATTAACATTCAGCGTATCAATATTTTCATCATTAAGAATTAAAACAAAATCATTTTTATACTTATTGAGTGCACCTCCTCTAACTCCTATATAGGAATTAGCTTTAAAAGTGATATAGTAATATGCTTCGTAACAAATCATAAGGCTTATAAAAAAACAGAAAAGTAGTTTTAGTTTTTTTTTCATAATGCTGTTTTAGAATAAGTTGAATTATTTGCTTTTCAATAGATATTCATCTGCCATCTTTTTCGTCTTTTTATCAATAGTTTTGCTGTCTAAAATTTCATAGACATCTTTATAAGCTTGTTTATAATTATATTTATTTGCCATAATAAGCGCATAATATAATGCGGAAGTTCGTTTTTGTTCTCCAATACTATATATGGATTGAATATGAAAATAGGCTATGGTATCTCCTTGATTAACAACTCTTTTATGTAAGGAATCCATTAAGACGAGATTATTCATTTTCTTCTGAAAATAACTTGCTGAATTTTCGCTTTCTACAATTTCAACATCTTCATCCGATTTTTTGCAGGCCGTAACAATTACTAAAAAAAGGAAAATGGGGATCGTATTTTTTAAATATTTCATATTACACATAATTAAAAACAATGAAAATCAGATAGAAAGAAAAATTATAAATATAAACGATTTTATTAATCAACATTATTTTAAATTAAAACCAAAACCAAAAAACTGAACTAAACTTACAAAACTAAAAAAGCTGCGCGAAGTCTAAAGATATTCGCGCAGCTTTCTTGCGTAACTTTCAATAAAATGGGTAAAAAAAATTTAAACCTTAAAACAAAACCTTCCTCGTTATTACATTATTACTTTCTAAAATTATTTTGACTATTAAAATCTGACTGCCTGCTTGAATACTGGTGATTTCTAATTCTGATATTCCGATTTTTGAATTATTATAAAGTAATTTTCCCGTGATATCAAAAACGGAAACTTCTTTTATAGCTTCTTCGTACGAGACAAGTGTAATAACTTTATCTTTTGAAGCAACTATTAAATTGTTTTTGATATTTTTAAAATCATCTGTTCCTAATGATCCGTTTTTATTGTATCGAATTATAAAACGATCCATAAAAACCCCGATATTTGTTGCAAATGTATAACTGCCTGTTTTAAGATTATGTATTGTACCTGTTTTTGTATCTTCTAAATAAACTGGCTGTGTGTCTAAATCGCCGTCAGCATGATCAATTGAAATAGTGAAGTCTCCCGTAATTCCTGATCTGTATCCAAGAGGCACAACATCTGATGACTCAAACGGAACAGCTCGGGCCTGAACCACTAGTTTTCTGTTTTCATCTATGCTGTAAAAATCCAAATACTTATTTGCATCAAGTGTAAATCCATCATAATTATTATCCCACCCGTTGGTAGCGCCTTCCATGTAGCCTATCAGGATTTGTTTGAACAAACCTTGTGTATTCGACATATTAATCCAGACACGATGTCTTTCTATAGCAGGTGCTCTGCCTAGTTTTAAACTGCTTTCAGTTAAAGCTTTAACCGATGCATTAGAATTAAAGACAAAATCAGCTGTGTTAGAATTTGCATATGTGAGCGATTGAATAGGAAAAAGTATCGCTAGTAATAAGGAAAGTTTTCTCATAATTGGGTATTTTAAAAATTAAAAAAATAAATTCAGTAATAAATCATTTTTAATTTCAAACACCAGACAGCAGAGCAGGAGCACGAAAGTGCTCTGAAAATTAAGATACAAAAAAAGTAAAGTAATTTTTTAACCTTAGAATGATGTTTAAAATTTATAATGTGTGTCTTTAGGCAGATAGAAAACTAAAAAGCAATTTGCAATTCTGGTTCAAAAATTTGCATTTAATCGATTTTTTTATGTTGTTCAACGAGCAAAGACTATATCAAGGTACGATTTTTTCTACAATAGATTTCGCTTATTTAGGCCAAAAAGTGTTTTTTTAACACTTTCTATACTATTTTTTAACTTTTAAGAATAAAACACCTGCAAAATCAGTTAAATTTTGACTTAAATACAGTCAAATAGTCATTGTAATAAATAAAATGACTATCTGCTATACTTATTTATCTAGTAAAATACAATTTTTCTTGTGATGACATTTCCATTTTCCAAAGTAGTTTTAACTAAAAGCACCTGATCGGCAGCGTTAAGATTGGAGATTTGAAATTCAGCTGTTCCTATTTTTTTATTATTGTAAAGCAGCTTTCCTGATATATCAAAAACAGATACTTCTTTTATAGATTCGACTGATCTCAATTTTATAATTTTATCCTTTACAGAAATAAGAAGATTGTTTTTGATATCTTCAAATTCATCTGTGCCTAATGATCTGCCATATCGAATTATAAAACGATTTAAAAATGTTCCAATAGATGTATTAAATGTATAATTACCCGTTTGCAGATTGTGCATGACACCAAGAGTTGTATCTTCTAAATACACAGGATTGTTACTCAAATCGCCATCGGCGTGATCAATTGAAATGGTAAAATCTCCTGCAACAGTTGTTTTATATCCTAACGGAACAAAATCTGAAGAATTAAACGGCAAACCGCGCCCCTGAATAACCAGTTTTCGGTTTTCGTTGATACTGTAAAAGTCTAAAAGTTTATTTCCGTCAATCGTAAATCCATCATGATTATCATCCCAGGTGTTGGAAGCTCCTTCAACATAACCTATTAACAACTGTTTGAATGCATCTTCTGTATTAAAAAGATTAAGCCAAAGGCGATGCTTTTCAATATTTTCTTTATTATTATCAGCTGACTTAAAAAACTGCGTATTATAACCCGGAACACGCATTGAATTATTAAAAACGGCATTACCAGCTGTTTTTGATTTTACAAAAAAGGATTGCCCTGCCGCAATATAACCATATGGAGCGGTTTGATTCCCTGGTGTAGATGCTCCTGTTCCGTCCATTTCACCCACAACTACACTTCCACTTAAATTATAAATAGCGTAGTCATTAGCATAATTAATCTGACCACGTCCTGGATTGCTGCTACTTGGTAAAGAATTATGGGTCCAAAAATATAAGGTGCCGTATAAATTAGCCGCATTATCAAAAATAAACTGGTCTGCATATACTGCAGATGGATATGGATTTCCGATTAAATTATATTTCTCCGCCACTATTAAAGGAATCGTAACAGGACCGTTATTTGGAACTCCGATAAATTCTCCATGAAAAATTGCGTACAGATCGATATCATAACTCTGAGGGGCTCGTATATTATAACCCGTTCCTGCTTTCATTTCTGATTCTCCGTTATAAATTATAACCCACCCAGTCAACGGATCAAATCTATAATATTTATCTCCTAAGGTTCCAGGTGATAAATGATGTAACATAAATGGGGGATTACGTGTAACAGGCGACGACCAGTAAGTTAAATCATAACGGCGTATAAACGAGGTTTTTCTTTTATACGTAATATTTCCAGTGTTTGGTGTGTCATTAATCTGCAATAAACTGGCATCATTTTCAAAAGTCAAAGTACCTCCGTTATTGCCTACTGAATTTGCAATGGTTAAGGTATGGTTAGAATTTACTTTAACATTTGCACCTGTACGAACCATACACGAGCAGCCACTGAGATCTCCTGTTGTTTCATAATTTCCAGTAAATTCAATAGCATCCGTAATTATAGGAGGGCTCCCTTTTGACCATGTAGTTCCATTCCATGTATTTGTTATGGGTGCCTTAATTTCAATATTGACAGTTGGCAGCGATGGACAATTTACTCCTTCTCGTATCGTAAAACTATAATTCCCAGGAGCCAGATTAGATACCTGAAACGTTGAGCCGGAAGCATTATAGGTCTGCGAAAATGTTCCTTGCTGCGTAATAATCCAAGAAGGCGTAGAAAGCAGTCCGTGTAAAACTATACTTCCTGTTGGTATTACGCAGGTAGGCTGTACAACTTCTCCAGAAATGGGTGTATCAGGAAGTTCATTTACAAATATTGTTCCTGTTGCACTTACTACTCCACAGCCACCTGTAAGAGGTATGCTGTAATTAAACAATCCTGTTGCAGTTGGTGTACCACTAAATGTTATGGTATTTGATGACCAGCTGGCCAAAACGCCGGCCGGTAATCCGTTTGCTCCTGAAACACCATCATTAGAAATACCTGTTGCGCCAGTTGTTGTTCTTGTAATAAGAGGCATTGCAGTATTGACACAAATAATTGGCGTTGAAGATACCGGCCCGACAGTATTTATATTATTAACCATTACAGAATATGCTGCAACAGCCGTGTAAGGAATTGAGCAAGCCGGAAAGGCTGTTACTGTCATCGTTAGTGTGACCAGATTTCCTGTATCTGCGGGCGCGGCAGTATAAGTAGGTGTCTCAGTAGTTTGATTTGCGAGGGACCCTGTACCATTATGTGTCCATAAAATGGTGCCATTTGCTGCAACAGCTCCACTTACAACAGCAGATCCGTTAGGACAAATCATTTGAGATCCAGATGAAACTGCTGTTGGCGCTCCCTGAACATTTATCGTGTAAGTATCCATCGCCATTTGGGGTGTACAGGTATTATTGCTAGTAACTGTCATGGTTAAAATAATAGTTCTTGCCGGACCACCTAAGGAAGGCGTGTACGTTGGAGTAAGTGTTGTTGCGTTTGATAAAGTTCCGGATCCTCCATTAATTGTCCATAAAATAGTTCCATTTGTTGCAGCTGCACCACTTATCACAGCAGTACCATTTGAACATATTGTTTGGGTACCTCCTGCGGTTGCTGTTGGCAGATTATCTACAGTTACAACAGTTGGAGAAGAAACCGCACTATCGCATCCTCCTGTAGTAACTACTTTTACAGTATAACTTCCTGCAGCAGTTACGGTAATGGTTTTGGTCGTTTCTCCTGTAGACCAGACATTATTTGTATTGGCACTAGAAGTTAAGGTTATACTCCCGGTCTGGCAAAAATTTACAGTCCCGGATGGTGATATAGTGGGAGTTGCGGGTAAGGCAGTCGTCGTAACAAAAGCAGGCGAAGGAACTCCATAGGTACTCGAGCCGCAGCCATTTTTGGCTAAAACCCTATAATAATAGTTTGTTCCTGCGGTTAAACCCGTAAAAGTATAAGTTGCAGTTGTAATACCAGTAACAGTTTGTGTTGCAATTGTCCCCGGAAAAGAAGCACTTGTAGAAAGCTGTATATCATAACTTATTGCATTTGTAACAGCAGCCCAAGACATTGTAAATTGGGTACACCAAATATTGGAGGATGTTACTCCTGTTGGTACTGTTGGAACAGCATTTGAAGTTGCAACTGTTACAGTATTTGAAAACGAGGCGCTATTCCCACAGCTATTTTTTCCTCTTACTCTATAATAATAGGTTGCACCTGAAGTTGGAACCGGTACATTATAAGAAGTAATATTTCCAACATCAAAGCCGTTAAAACCTCCTACAAATGTTCCGGCAGTAAATGTCGATGTAGTTGAAACATCTAATAAATAACTAGTGGCAAGATTCGCCGAAGCCCAATTGGCTGTAAATACTGTACAAATCGGAAATGTAGCATTTGCTGCAACAACGGTAGCCGGCATTGTATTTAAAGTCTTAGGATTTACAGTTGCAGATGAAGGTCCGGTTCCGCAGCCATTTTTTGAACGTACTCTATAATAATAATTTGTATTAGGAGTAAGGCCTGTTACATTAAAAGAAGTTGTATTACCAACATCAAGATTTTGAAAACCAGTCACAAAAGTGGCAAATGTGTTACTAAGTGAAACATCTAATAAATAAGACGTGGCATTTGCTTCAGCAGTCCAGTTTGCCGTAAATGTACTGCAGACAATATTAGTTGCAGCATTTGCAGTAACAGCTAAAGGTGTTACCGCTGCCCTAAAGGCTATTACATTCGAATTTTTACCAAAACACGGACTTTTAAACGCTCTTACTCTATAATAAAATGTTGTATTTGGAGCCACAGAAGTAAGAACAGCTCCTAAAGCAGATCCAACATTATAGGTATTCAGAGTTGTAAAATTTATATCTGCAGCAACATCAATTTCATAACTGGTCGCTCCAGCCACGGCCTGCCAATTCGCAGTAACCTGATTACAGGTAGCACCAGTTGCCGGCAAAGCAACAGGAGCAACTCCAGATGAAGTTGTAGTGACATCAGCAGTATTTCCTGTACTAATGTTTGAACTGCAATTTTGCGAAGCAGTTGTACTTGTTCCAGATGTTAAATTGTTGATCGTAATTGTTTTTGTTCCCAAAACAGTCAATCCGGAAATAGTAAATTGTCCTGTTCCTGCTGTTGTTACATTCATATTTACAGGACTTTGTGTCACTCCGGCTAATTGATAGGTAACTTTGTAAAGTCCGACAGGCAGATTACCTGTTACTGTAATAGTGGATGAACTTCCTGAACATATATTAACTACAGATGCACTCGTGCCTGTAAGAGTGTAAGTAGGACATGTAAACGAAACAATAATTCTTCCCGCTCCTCCTGCTCCACCCGGTTGATTTGAACTAAATAATAAAGACGATTTTGCACCGCTTCCACCACCACCAGGAGTACCGCCAATAGTACCACTGCTTGTTCCCAGTAATGGAGCAACACCTGTACCGCCGAGTCCGCCAGAATTAGCCCCCTGACCACCTGCACCTGAAATGATAAGCAGGCCTGTTTGGCCATTTAAGCCGGGCGCTCCATCTAATTTTCCACTTCCAACAGAGGCTGCAGCGGTACCGCCCAGACCTCCAGCAGGAGAAAAGCCGGCATTGTTTGCTGTTCCTCCACCGCCTCCCGCTGCAGAAATTGAGCCGGTAAAACCAGAAATTGTTGAAGTCCCTCCTGATCCTCCGTCAGCTCCGGCTGTGCCAGACCCTCCGGCTCCTACAATTATGGAAAGAGTTGCTCCAGAAGTTATTACTAAACTTGCTCCGGCATACGCACCACCACCACCACCAGCACCAGCACGTTCTACATTTAACCCGGGAACCGTAGAACCACCACCAGCACCGCCACCACCCCACGCCTGAATTGTAAGAGGAGTTACACCGGCAGGAAAAGTATAATCAGTTGAACCTGGAGTTGGAAATGTTATTGTTTGGGCGTAGAAAAATAATGGAAATAGTACTGCTGCTAAAACGGCGAATTTTTTCATGATGTGTGGTATTTAAAGAATTAAAAAACATATCCTGATGCAGGATCAGAATCATTTTAAAATTTTAAATATCACATACGATGAAGCAGGGGCAAAAAATGCCCGGAAATTCAAAGGAAAATATAGAAAAATGTAAAGTACCTTTTTGCCTATTAATGATATTTAAATTTTACAATCAATAATTTTGGTGAACAATAAAGTGAACAAGTGTTAATTTAATTTTAAACAGAAAAATAAAAGGATTGATAACAGATACCACTGTTAATCAGTCAATAACAGTACCTAAGGTACGATTAATTTTACATCACCAAGCGCCTTTTAACGCTTAAAAGCTAATTTTAACACTTTTATTAAAATAATGAGTTTTTGAATAAATAAGTGTTAATGTCCATTTAAACCTTATTTCATTGGGATTTAGTACCAAAAACAATTAACAATTGTTTCATCTTAATAGAGTATTTTTTTACAACTTGATTTTCCGTTTTCAAAAGCAGTTTTTACCAGTAAAACCTGGTTGCTGCATTGTAGATGTGAAATAGTAAGTTCTGTTGTTCTCACTTTCTTTTTATCATAGAGCAGCTGTCCTGAAACATCATAAATTGAGACCTCACTTATAACTTCTGAAGAAGAGTTTAGTTTAATGACTTTATTTTTTACTGAAACGAAAAGATTTTTTTCAAGATTTTCAAAATCTGGGTTTCCTAATGTTTTGTTTGTATAACGAAGTACAAAACGACTGTTGAAAGTTCCAATTTTTGAATTGAATAAATATGGGGCTTCTTTTAAATTTTGAATCGTATTCAAATCCTTGTCTTCTAAAAAAACATTTACATCGTTAAATAATTCATCCTGATGATCGATACTAAAAGTAAAGTCACCATCGATATCTGTTTTATAACCTAAAACTATTGAATCTGTAACTGCAAAAGGCAAAGCGCGTCCTTGAATTACTGCTTTTTTATTATCTACAATACTGTAAAAATCGACAAATTGATTTGCATTAAGAGGTTCGGCATCATAACTAATATCAAATGAATTTGTTGCTCCTTGAACGTACCCTACTAAAATTTGTTTAAAAGCACCATCTTTATTTTTCAAATCCAGCCAAATCCGATGTTTCTCAATTTTATTGTCATTTCCATTGTTATCCTTGTTTTTTCCCGGTTTAAAAAAGGATGAGTTCCTGCCGGCAATCCGCATACTGTTATTAAATTCGACAGTGCCTGCGTTACTGCTTCTAACAAAGAAAGATTGTCCGGCCGCAATTGTTCCGTCTGGAGCATTATTACTCACTCCTGATGACAAAGCGGGTCTTGTCGCAACACCTCCAACGATATTGTAAGCTGCATAATCATTAGAACTGTAAAAATTATTTGTTACCGGTGTATTGTGAGTCCAGAAATAAAGGGTTCCTTTTAATTTTGAAGCATTTTTAGTTAAAAAAACATCAGCATCCATTGCGGACGGATATGGATTGCCAATTAAATTTGGTGCATTCTCGACTCCAATTTCAACATTAATTTTACCGTTATTTGGAATTCCCTTAAAAACCCCCTCATAAATTGCCGGTTCGGTTGTCGAAAACTCCTGAGGTCCTCTTATATCATAACCTATTCCTGCTTCCATAATATTGGAAGGTTGTTCATGCCTCCAACTTTTCAATACGTAATCATATGAATAGTATTTATCAAATAATGTATTAGGGGAAAGATCAATCAATTTTTGATTGCTAACAGGAGAAGACCAGAATGTAAAGTCAAATTTTAAAATAGGGGTCGTTTTTCTTTTTAAATGAATAATTCCCGTGTTTATCATATCGTCATCTGACTGGTACAAGCTCGCTGTATTTTCTAAAATCAATGTTCCTAAACCCAAATACGAAAATTCGATTCCTAATGTATTACCTTCCAGAAGCGTTACTGATTTTCCTTCATCAATCTCACAGCTGCACACATTTGCACTCGTTAAATTGGGATAATCATCTTTGAAAAACACTTCTTTTCCGCCTGACGGCAACCCATTTGACCACGAACCCGAATTCCAAGTTGTCGATTCTAAACAAAGTTTTAATCGTGCAATTCTATGTTTTGAAATTCCGGAGACCGAATTAAAATTACCTCCAATAATTAATTTATAATCTGCGGTAAAATCCATTGCAAAAAGTTTATTATTCAATTTGGCATCAAAAGAAGAATCAAAACTTCCTGTTTTCAATAATCTGATTAACCGCAGGGAAGGCGTGCTTTTATAGGTTCCGGAAAAAGTTCCCCCAACGAGAATACGATCATCGGGCTGGATCAAAATACTGCGGACATCGCCTTTATTAAAACCTATGCCAGAATCAAATGAAGTGTCTAAAGTTCCGTTAGCATTCAATCTGACAATGCGTTTTTGAGATGTTCCCTGGCAGGTTAAAAATGCACCTCCTAAAATAATTTTTTGATCAGATTGTAATGCCATGGCATAGATCGGTTTCTCAAAGCCTGTTCCGATTGTAAAACCCGGATCGGGGCTACCGTCAATATTTAAACGAATTAAGCGTGGACATGTATTACCATTAAAAGTATTAAAATTTCCGGCTGCCAGAATCTTCCCATCCGGCTGTATCAAAATTGTTTCAATACTTAGATCTGCCCCATCACCTACACTAAAATCAGGATCTCTTGTGCCGTCTGGCAGTAATCGCAGTATTTTGCCCGCATTTATTCCGTTATACTTTGTGAAATTTCCGGCAACAATAATTTTTCCATCCTTTTGCAAGGCCATTGTATTAACCTGCCCTATAAATCCGGCACCACTACTAAAGGTATTGTCGATAGTGCCGTCGGGTAAAATTCTCGCAATGCGATTGCACGTCAACCCATTATATTTTGTAAAATTTCCTCCAAAAACAATCTTGCCATCGGATTGCTGCACAGCTGTTTTTATTGTACTGCTAGCCCCTGTCTGCCCTGAATTAAAACTTTCATCAATTAATCCATTTTCGAGCAAACGAGCAATTTTAGATACTGCTTTTCCATTAAATTTAATGAAATTTCCAAAAACCATTGTTTTTTTATTGTCTAATGATACGATTTTTAAAACTGAATTGTTAAATCCAACTCCTGCGGCCAAATACGCAATATCCTGCTCTCCATCGCTGTTAACCTTTGCTAGTTTTCCTTGGTTCTGCCCATCAAAAACAGAAAACGAACCTCCAATAAACCATGATCCTTCGCTATCTACTTCTAATGCTAATACTGAAGCTGTTGCCGGTCCTGAACCCACATCAAAATTAGGGTTTATGCTTCCGTCAGCTTTTAAAAGAATAACACGATTAATATCAGTTCCATTATAAAAACCAGTAAAAGAACCTCCCACCATAATATTGCCTACAGCATCGGTTTTGATTATTTGAACGGCACCTCCATCTATACCCGATCGGGACAAAAAGCTATTATCGATAGTACCGTTTTCATTAATTCTAATAATTCTATTGGCTGCAACTTCATTATAATTGGTAAAACTACCGCCTAAAATAATTTTTCCGTCGCTTTGTACCGCTGCTGCATTTACATCTCCGTTAAAACCTGTACCGATATTAAAACTACCATCCACACTTCCATCGGAATTTAAACGGATAATTTTATTGCTTTCAATTCCATTAAATTTCGTGAAATTTCCAACCAGCAAAATTTTCCCATTAGGCAAAACCCTGACATTCGTAATATTCAATGAAGATCCCGAACCGATCATAAAAGTAGGGTCTAATGATCCGTTTGGTAAGATGCGGGCAATTCGATTTGTGGCGGTGTTATTATATTTTGTAAAACTTCCAACAATTATAATTTTGCCGTCAGCCTGTGGACATATACTGTAGATTGTTCCTGTTCCAGTACTTGCAATTAAGGTATTGAAAGATGTATCGACAGAACCGTTACTGTTTAACCGAATTAGTTTGCCACAAGTCACTCCGTTATAAGTACTAAAACTGCCGCCAACAATGATTTTACCATCGGACTGAACGTAAGTACTATTTACTTTTCCATTAAAACCCGTTCCTGTATCAAAATTTTCATCAATGGTCCCGTCAGGTTTTAATCGGGTTAAATACGCAGTTGGTATTCCGTTAAGACTTAGATATTCGCCTCCAACAATCAGGTTTTCATCTGGTTGCAGAAACAGCGTTTGTACAGGTTTATCGAAACCATCGCCAATTAATCCGTCGTCCAGTGTATTAAAATTACTGTCAATTTTTCCTTGCTGTGCATGAAGATGTGATAGAAATGGCAAGCCAGTCACCATTAATAAGCAGAGTATTTTTTTAATCAAAATCAAGAGTATTAAGTTGAATTATTTTGTAAGAATTTATATCTAAATTATAAATATCCACTACGATTCACAATACCCACTTTTAGTTATATTTTTTATAATTTTTAAATCAAAAAAAGGCCCATTTCGTTTTACAAAATGGACCTTTTATATTAATTTGAAATTAGTTAATTCTCTTACTTGTCTACATTAGAAAATAATTTTCTTGGTGGTGGTGTAATTGTTTTCAAGTATAACTTTTACCAATAAAACCTGATTCCCAGATTGCAGGTTTTGAATCTGCAATTCAGTCGATTCTGCTTTCTTTTTACTATAAATTAAATTTCCTAAGATGTCATAAATGTAGACGTCATTTATCGTTTCTTTTATAGAATTTACCTTAATGACTTTATCTTTTATTGAAACTAAAACATTATTATCAAGATCTTCAACATCTCCTGTACCTAATGTTTTGGCAGTATAACGTAATACGAAACGTTCTGTAAAAGTTCCGATTGCAGTAGTAAAAGTGTAGTTTCCGGCACGTAAATCCTGAATTTTACCTGTCGTTTTATCTTCTAAATAAA
>Ga0247815_10000239_pt1 | contig 43441 bp, 33 predicted proteins | sample UWRJL194509B1_FD_181014 | JGI IMG/M metagenome (GOLD analysis project Ga0247815, IMG submission 181014) | Plant litter microbial communities from Arlington Agricultural Research Station in Wisconsin, United States - UWRJ-L194-509B-1 | ecosystem: Environmental > Terrestrial > Plant litter >...
ATGAAAACGGACCGCTACCTGGTTTGCCAATATGACCGGTAATCAGGTTTAAGTTGATGAGGGACAGGTTTTTGTGGGTGCCGATAACACTTTGGTTCAGGCCCATTGTCCACATGGTCAGAAAGCCTGTTGCCTGGCCGATGAACGATGCGGCCAGGCGGATATCATCTGCATTAATTCCACAAATATTCGCTGCTTCACTGATGGTAGTTCGAAGTACAGCGGACTTGTACTCCTCAAAACCATTGGTGCTATCAGCAATAAATGCGGCATCAACCTTTCCATCTTCAATCAGGCATCTGCCGATAGCATGGTGAAGTGTAATATCCGTTCCAGGATTAAGCTGTAAATGGACATCAGCCAAGGAACATGTCTGGGTTTTTCTCGGATCGCTGACGATGATTTTAAGATTTGGGTTTTTCTGTTTAGCTGCTTCTACACGTCGCCATAATATGGGATGGCACCAGGCAGGATTGGCACCGGCTACAAAAATGCAATCTGCTATTTCCAGATCGTCATAGGTAATAGGAACGCAATCTTCTCCCAAACTCATTTTGTAGGCCGCCACCGCACTACTCATACACAATCGGCTGTTTGTATCGATGTTATTACTGCCGATAAACCCTTTAATAAGTTTGTTAACAACGTAATATTCTTCCGTAAGGCACTGTCCACTGGCATAAAACGCAACGCTGTCTGGCCCGTGTTTTTGTATCAATGCCTTGAAAACTGCTGCCGTTCGCATTAATGCTGTATCCCAGCTAACTCTCTGCAGCGGCATGTTTTTATTGTACCGCATTTGCGGGTACAGCAGCCGGTCACTTTTATCATTTACCGTGTGATGCAGGTTCAATCCTTTGCTGCATAACATACCCCTGTTAACAGGATGATTTGGATCACCTTTAACGGTTATCTGGTTATGGATGTCTTGAGTTACCACAATGCCACATCCAACACCACAGTAACAGCAGGTAGTAGTAGTATTCATCGCTGTGTGGCTGCCATATTAAAATCTGTTATTGTTGCCTGTTTTTTTGCAGTTACAGTCCTGAAAATCAATACAGCAATCCCAATTCCTAAAATAATATAACCAAGAAGCGTAAAAGCGCTGGTGTAATCAATGAGGTCTTTATGGACAGTGACACCATTAAGTAGCGTGTTTTTGCTGACATGGGTAGCTTTAAACTTAAATAAAAATGCGATGAGCATGGCACCGATATTGCCGCCGGCGCCGACTATACCAGCAACGCTTCCTACAGCCAGCGGGTTAATAAAAGGTACAAGGCTATAGGTTGCCCCATTGGCCATTTTAAGGCTTAAACCGAAAATGAACATTGTACAGATGGCCATTCCAATGTTTCCAGATTTTGCAAACCATATTATGCCAACTCCTTCTACAAGCAACAGGAGGGCTAGTAGCAGTGTTTTACCTTCAAAGCCCCAGGTTTTTCCAATCTTGTCGGCGACCACACCACCCAGTGGTCTCGCAAAGATATTTATCCAGCCAAAAATTCCGGCAACCATGCCTGCAACAGCTAGTGTTGCGCCAAATGAGTCTGTAAAGAATATCGGGGCAAAGTTATCGACAGTGATTTCTACGCCAAAGCATGCAGCATAGGCAATTGTTAATATCCACGTCCTGTAGTCACGGGCAGCGATCAGAAATGTGTTTGCTGTACTTTTTTGTTTTGATTCAAGGTTTTTAAAATCGCCCTGCGGACTATCCTGAGTGTATTTGTGGTAGAGAAAAGCACAGAGCAGCAACATGATGCCTGGAAAGATCATGGCAAAACGCCAGCTATCTGCGGAACTGCAAAATCCCATTGCGGTGAATGCAGAGGCGATCATCGGCATGAAAAAATTTGCGGCTCCGCCACCAGCGTTGCCAAAACCTCCGGCGGTGGCATTCGCAGTGCCTTTAATACCGGGTGCAAACATAATCGAGGTATGGAATTGTGTAATTACGAAGGATGCCCCAATTACACCAATTGCAAGGCGAAACAATAGGAATGAAGCATAAGAATGACTGGTTCCGATTAACAAAACCGGAATGGCACATAATACCAATAGCCAGGTGTAGATCAACTTGGGCCCGAACTTATCAATCAGCCTGCCTATCAGCAACCGGGCAATAATAGTGGCTGAAACGGATGCAATTTGTATATTCCCAACCTGATCTGTAGTCAGGTGCAATTGTTCCCTTGCAATTTTCATTAAGGGTGCCATTCCGAACCAGGCGAAGAAGCAAAAAAAGAAAGTAAGCCAGGTGATATGAAAGGTTTTCATCTGCACACCCTTAAGCGAGAATATATTGAGCTTATTTAGTGGTTGATCATTAGTAATAAGTGCCATAATGTTGATTTGAGTGTTAATACTTCAGGTTCATTATTAAAATTTATAGCCAAGTCCAATGCCCGCATTCCATTTACCATCTTTGAGCGCTGTTTTATTATTGTAATACAGTGGCAGCTGCAATGCGATATGGTGGAAGGCTGCAGTTAAACCAACGCCAAGATTTGGAGTGATAACTGAATTTTGTGCTGCGCCATCTGGCACATTGTCTTTTTTTACCCTCAAACTTGGAAGCAAGCCCAGTAGAACCGAATAGGGCTTTTTGTTAAATTTTATGCAAGGACCAGTGCAATTGATGAATGCGCCGTGATCTACATATCCGCTAACAACAATACCCTCAAACAATGACGCTTTGGTCTGTGATTTAGCGGAAGAAACGAGCATAGTAAGTGCCAGGCAGCCAATCAAGGCTACAGAATTTTTGATATCCATAATATGTATAGGTTTGCTTTTTAAGTACTTATGCTCGTAACTACTTTATTGCTGGTTTTATTTTATGAAATTGGGCCTGTAGATATGTACACGGTGCCGTTTTCTATCTTTACCGGATAGGTTTGTATTGCACATTCATCGCCGCTCAAACATTCTCCAGTTTGCAGGGAAAAAGTTTTTTTGTGGAAAGGACAGGCAACCTTCGGTTCCTCATCAGTTGAGCCAATCATTCCACGGCTTAATGCCATTTGCCGACGGTGGGGGCACTCATTCTGTGTGGCAAACCACTCGTTTCGTCTGGTAAAATAAAATAGTGCAATTTGGTTTTCTCCGTGTTTCACGCACACGCCTCCGTTTTCCACTGCATCCTCTACGCGGCAGGCGGCTAGCCAGTTTAATTCTACTTCCATAATAGTTTGGTTAAAAGGTTGATTAAGTATTTGTTGTAACTATTTCCATTCTGCAGTTCTTTTTTGACCGCGCATTTCTACAAATTCTACTGAAGGATCCTTACTTTCAGGGGCGTTTACGAAATGTGAAAACCGTTTCCTTATCGCTGGATTTTCGACGGCTTCTTTCCATTCACAGCGGTACGAGCTGATCAGGTATTCGATTTCTGTTTCCCAACGTGCAGACATGCCGAGACTGTCGTTGATAATCACATTGCGGAGATAGTCAATTCCACCCTCCATTTTGTTTAGCCAGGTTGCAGTGCGCGTTAAAGGATCTGCCGTGCGGATGTAAAACATCAGAAATCGGTCGATATATTTGATACAGGTGTCGCTGTCAAGGTCGGTTGCCAGTAAAAGCGCATGCTGCGGTTTGCTTCCGCCATTTCCGCAGACATACAAATTCCATCCTTTTTCTGTTGCGATAATGCCAAAATCTTTACTTTGCGCTTCTGCACATTCTCTGATACAACCGCTCACAGCTGATTTAAATTTGTGTGGTGCCCTGATTCCCCGGTAACGCTCCTCAATCCTGATAGCAAAACTAACGCTGTCATGCAGTCCAAACCGGCACCATGTACTCCCTACACAGCTTTTTACTGTTCTAAGTCCTTTGCCATATGCATGTCCGCTTTCAAAACCGGCAGCGATTAATTCTTCCCATATTATGGGAAGATCATTAAGGTGGGCGCCAAACAAGTCGATTCGCTGCCCCCCGGTTATTTTGGTATAGAGGTTGTATTTTTTGGCGACCTCACCAATTACGATGAGCTTTTCGGGAGTGATTTCACCGCCGGGAATTCGTGGCACCACAGAATAGGATCCACCTTTTTGTATGTTGGCCAAAAACCGGTCGTTACTATCCTGAGCAGTGTCGTTACCTTTTTTAAGGATCATCTCATTCCAAAGACTTGCTAACAGTGAAGACACAAGAGGCTTGCAAATCTCACAGCCATCGTTTTTTCCAAGGGCATCCAATACTTCATCATAGCTTTTTAACTCATGGATCTGAATAAGGTCAAACAGCTCCTGTCTGCTGTAATTGAAATGTTCGCAAATGACGTTCTTTACGTACTTTCCCTGCGCTTTTAAGGTATAAGCCATCAGATCTTTTACCATAGGTAAACAACCGCCACAGCCAGTTCCGGCTTTCGTACATTTTTTTATGTCATCAATGTTTTCACAGTCACCATCACTTACTGCGGTGCAGATGTCGCCTTTGCTTACGCCTTCACAACTGCAGATTAGCGCTGAATCCGGCAAGCCCGTAATTCCAGCGGATGCCGATGCAGCACTGCTGTCGCGGCTTCCCATGATTAGCTCTTCAGGATTTTCTGGTAGTACCATATTGTTACTGGCGGTTTGCAGGAGCATATTATATGCGCTTGCATCGCCGATTAAAATACCGCCAAGTAGGAATTTCCCATCATTGCTAATGTTTATTCTTTTGTAAATTCCTTTGTGTTTGTTTTCAAAAACAATTGTACGGCAATGTGGCTCGTCAATGAAATTATCACCAAAACTTGCCACATCAATACCGATTAGTTTTAGTTTGGTACTCATATCAAAACTTCTGAACTCTTTATTACCATTGCCCAGGTTAGATGCCAGCACCTCAGCCATTTCATAACCAGGGGCGATGAGACCATATATCATACCGTCAAACAAAGCACATTCACCAATAGCATATACCGAAGGATCGCTGGTCCTCATTTTCTCATCAACGACGATGCCACCGCGAGGCCCAACTTCAATACCACAAGCCCGTGCGAGTTCGTCCCTGGGTTTTATCCCAGCTGATATCACAAGCATATCAACAGGTAATTCGGTGTCGTCTGTAAATTTTAGCGCAGTAATACATTCATCACCCTCAATATTGGTTGTGTTTTTATTCAAATGTATCTCCAGTCCGAGTGCCGCCAATTTAGATTTTAACATCTCACTGCCAGCTGGATCAATTTGCCTTGGCATTAATCGGGATGCAAACTCAATTATACTGGTTTTTTCAATTCCTAAATCTATCAACGCCTTCGCTGCTTCCAACCCTAGTAGTCCGCCTCCAATAACCGCTGCATTTTTTGATTTCTTCGCATAATTACTAATGAGGTCCAAATCTTCTATTGTCCTGTAAACAAAAACCCCATCTTTATCGATTCCCGGGATATTAGGGACAAATGCTGCAGAACCAGTGGCAAAAACAAGGTAGTCGTATTTATACCTTAAGCCATCAGCAGCGAAAACTTCCTTGTTTTCCAGGTCGATCTTTAAAACGGGGTTGTTCAAAAAGAGTTGAATATTTTGAGCCTGGTACCAATCTGCAGAAGAAAGGGAAAGATCTTCAGCGGTTTTACCATTAAAATACTCACTGAGATGAACCCTGTCATATGCACGTCGTGGTTCTTCTCCAAAAACTATCAGATCAAAAGCTGCGGACTTTGATCTTAGCTTCTCGCAGAATTTGTATCCAACCATTCCATTTCCAATTACAATTATTTGCGGCGCTTTCATACTTTATTGATGATTAAAATGTATCCAGGTTTTTGTGATTATTTATTATGATGTAGGTTTTTCTTTTAAAATTGACGAAACTCGAACTTTAAATCGTGCCAAATATCATTTGTTATGATAAATGATATTCAAATGTAGGTTATTTATATATAAAAATCATAAAAACATGATAAATATCATAAAATATTCGATTTTTAAATAAAAATTAGTCACTTTTATTTTTGAATAGTGGAATACGTATAATCAAATACTAAGAAAATGAAGAAAATTGGAGTATTTATAGTGGGAGCTGGTCCCGGTGATCCGGAATTGATCACATTGAAGGCTTATAATGTTTTAAAATCGGCTGATGTTATTCTGTATGATAACTTAAGCAATAAAGAACTGCTGGATCTTGCTCCGGAGGAATGTAATATGATATATGTAGGAAAGCAACCTTATGGTGCCAGCACTCCGCAAGAGGAGATCAATCAGCTTATCGTGGATCAGGCTGGATTGTATCAAACGGTTGTACGGCTGAAAGGAGGTGATCCCTTTATTTTTGGAAGAGGTTTTGAAGAGTTGTTGTTTGCAGAGGCAAATGGTGTCAAGGTCACCTATGTTCCAGGTATCAGCAGTATGCAGGGTGCGGGATTTGTCGATATACCTTTAACGCATCGTGGAATTAGTGAAAGTGTATGGATGATCACAGGAACTAAGAAAGATGGTAGTTTATCAAAAGATCTCAAATGCGCAATGAATAGTTCAGCCACGGTGGTAATTTATATGGGAATGAAGAAAATGCGTGAAATTTCTGCTGCATATGTTCATGGCGGGTTAGGCTCCATGCCAGCGGCAATCATTCAGCATGCTACTTTAACCCAGCAGAAGAGTGTAGTTTGCGAAGTTAAAGATCTGCAGCAGGCGGCATTGAGAGAAGGCTTGAGTTATCCGGCTATCATTATTATAGGAGATGTTGTAAAAGCAAGGGAGTTTATTGCCGCACAAGATTACCATCAAACCGCCGTGGCTATTTAAAAACTTTCTTTTTCAGCCAGGCACGAACGGGCTCATCATAATACTTTAAACTTAAATAGGCAATAGTTACAGCGACTACAAATGTAAGAACCATATATGGAATTGCCTGTAAGATGGAAACTTGTGGGTGGTTGCTTTTCCATCCAAAATAGATGTAGATCAGGGGATAGTGAGTGATGTAAACAGGGTATGAGATGTCACCTAAAAACTTACAGATTTTTGATTCTTTAAGCCCGTGTACCTGCCCGCTGGCTCCCAGATAAACAATAAGTGGAAAGATGAATATTATTGTAAGCGAATCATATAGGCCGTTCATCCATAGGTCATCCTTTCCACCAATCCTTGGCATAGCCAGAAAAACGATCAATAAAACAGTGCAAGACAGAAATGCATTTTTAACACGGGACGGACGGGTGACCCTGGATAGCAACAGACCAGCAAAGAAAGGAAACGCCATGCGTGTAAGCCCTATGCGAAATTGCTCGGCATTTAAACTCCATCCGCCTATTACGTCTCCGGTTGCGCTGGTTACAGCATAGTGAATAAGGATGATTCCTGCGATTAATACAAATAGCGATAGTGCTACGTTAGATAGTTTTCTTAAACCCAGCGCATAAAGTATATTAGCAATATACTCGAAAAACAATGACCATCCAGGGCCATTGAGTGGGTGCATTTCCTGCCATCCCCTGATATCCATTGATAATGGTATAGGGAGCAGTGTAAAACCAATCAGCATTATCAGAATTAGTTTCCAGGCCGGTACATCATGTATCATGGGAAACATAGGCGAACCAGAAAAATAAAACCCGATAGCCCCGATAATCATACCCATTACAACCATAGGCTGTAAACGGGTCAGGCGCCGCTTAAAAAAACCTCCCAGGCTCAGTGTTTTCCACCTGTCGTCGTAGGCATAACCAATAACATAACCCGAAAGCAGAAAGAAGAAGTCAACCGCAAGATAAGCATGGTTTATCATTAGGTCCAGGTGACTTGTAGAGTGTGCTTCAAGAATGTGGAATACAACAACCGTTAGCGCTGCCACGCCCCGCAATCCATCAAGAATCTGGTAGTGTGGTTTGGCTGGTAAAACTTCGGGATGGTTCATGAGGTTTGCTGAATAGTTTAAGATAACTGAAGATAAAAAAAACCTGGAGAACATTAAGCGGTTATCTTTAAATAAGATTAATCCTTGTTCGGGAATGCAAGGTTGTTGTAAAATTCAGCAGATTAAGGTCTCGCTGCACGCAATTCTTCGCCAAAGTTGGAATAATTACTTATTCTTGTGTTTACATAAGAGCATTTCAAATCACTTAATTAAAGGGAAAGATATATGAATACTGAAAAAGCCATTCTCGCCGGCGGTTGCTTTTGGGGTGTAGAAGAACTAATTCGCCATCTTGATGGTGTGGTCTCAACGGTTGTTGGTTATACTGGTGGTGATGTACCAAATGCCACTTACCGCAACCACGGCACACATGCCGAAGCTATTGAAATAACATTTGACCCATCGGTCTTGTCATATCGCGGTCTGCTGGAATATTTCTTCCAGATTCACGATCCTACTACAAAAAACAGACAGGGTAATGATATTGGTACATCCTATCGTTCTGCTATTTTTTTCCTCGACGAAACGCAACGTGAAACGGCTGAAACATTAATTGCGGAACTGGAAGCTTCAGGGAAATGGCCGGGCACTTTTGTGACAGAAGTTGTTCCTGCAACTGATTTCTGGGATGCGGAAGAAGAACACAGGGATTACCTGCAAAAAAATCCATACGGATATACATGCCACTTTGAGAGGCCTGAGTGGAAGGTTTAAGCGAAGCTCTATATCTAATAACAGGTACGGCCCCTTTGAACAAAAGGGGCCGTACCTGTTATTAGATATTTGGAGTTCAGGAGGAGTACTTAGGTAATCAAAGCTAAAAGCAAAATAAGGAAAACCAACTGACCGCCTGTGCGTTGTACCGATGAAGCCTGATTTGATTATCGGGCATAATCTATACCTGAGTTTTATGCAATATAATATAAAAAGGCTATCTGGATTCACTCTAGGAGCAACCGATGGCGAAATTGGCAAAGTTGAAGAGTTTTATTTTGATGACGAAACCTGGACTGTGCGTTATCTCGTGGTAAAAACTGGTGGATGGCTATCAGGACGTAAAGTACTAATAGCACCTGCTGCATTACAAGAACCCGATTGGGAAAACGAAATTCTGCCTGTTAACCTCACAAAAGGACAGATAGAAAGCAGCCCTGAAATTGATACTGATAAAACCGTCTCGCGGCAGCAGGAAATCGAACTGTATGACCATTATTCCTGGCCATATTACGCCGCCGGTGGAACCGGTTTTTACGGTGGAATAGGGATGACGGGAATGATGGATTCAAGAGTGCCGCTTGAAGATATCATAAAAGAACACCATGCAGCAAGGAAATCAAACGACCCGCATTTGCGTAGTACCGCCGAGATCAGCGGCTATGATATCCATGCCACTGATGGTGAAATTGGCGAGGTCGATGATTTTATTATCGACAGTAATAACTGGGGATTAAATTTTCTGGTTGTTGATACAGGTAACTGGTTTCCCGGCAAAAAGGTTGTTCTTCCTACAGAATGGATAACTAACATTAAATGGGAAGACTCGTCCATACATTTAGACCTGCCTGTAGACGCGGTAAAAAACAGTCCTGAATATAATCCTTCTATTCCTGTTGAGGGTATATATAAGGAAGAACTCTATGCCTATTACGGGAAGCCTTTGGAACGTAAATAATTAATCAGAGTTTTCGGTAGTCAGGGTTAAGAATTTGCTTTGACCAGGCAAAAGCAACTGTGTTCAGACATAGGCATTAGGATCAATACTGACCAAGATGCTCAGACTAACCCATCTGCGTCAGTGACGGCTGATGTAAAACACTTTTGGTAAAACAGTGTTTGGTACTACATATGTCTAAACAACCAGCTAAAGTGCTTACAGGGTTTGTGCGTGTGAGAGGTGCACGCGAGCATAACCTGAAAAATGTTGATCTTAATATTCCACGTGATGCACTGGTGGTGTTTACGGGTATCTCTGGTTCTGGAAAATCTTCACTTGCCTTCGGTACTTTGTATGCAGAAGCCCAGCGAAGATATCTTGAATCGGTTTCTCCTTATGCAAGGAGGCTATTTAACCAAATGTCCATCCCTGAAGTCGATGAGATTGAAGGGCTGCCGCCTGCTGTGGCGCTGCAGCAGCAACGTGGTTCAGTAAGTACCAGATCTTCTGTGGGGAGTGTAACAACTTTAGCCAACTTACTTCGTATGCTGTTTTCCCGTGCTGGTACATATCCTAAAGGACAAAGCATCTTGTATGCCGAATCTTTTTCTTCAAATACTCCTGAAGGTGCATGCCCTGAATGTCATGGCTTGGGTCGTGTATATGAAGTGACCGAAAAATCTATGGTGCCAGATGACAGTCTGACGATCCGGCAGCGGGCAATTGCGGCCTGGCCCAGTGCCTGGGGCGGACAAAACCAGCGCGATATTTTAACGAGCATGGGTTATGATGTTGATATTCCATGGCGTGAGTTGCCGGAGGAGACCCGCAACTGGATTCTTTTTACGGAAGAACAGCCTGTATTACCCGTTTATCCGGGCCTCAATCTTGAGCAAACGCAAAAAGCCATAAAACGAAAAATGCAACCAGATTATATGGGGACATTCACTGGGGTGAAAAGGTATGTAATGCAAACCTTTGCAAGTACACAGAGCCAACTGATGAAAAAGCGCGCGGCGCAATATATGATCAGCGGTGTGTGCCCGGTTTGTGAAGGCAAGCGTTTACGTAAGGAATCGTTATCGGTCAAATTCGCGGGGATGGATATTACCGACATGGCGAGGGTAACACTGGCCCGCCTTTATCAAATATTTCAACCCTATATTACCACGGCCGGCCATGAACTATCTGAAGCAGATAATAAACATCCGGAGAAGGTTATTGTTGCTGCCAGGATCGCTGAAGATCTTTGTGCACGCATTAGTGTTATGACAGACCTGGGGCTGGGTTATCTTACCCTCGAGAGAAGTACCCCAACTTTATCGCCTGGCGAATTACAGCGATTAAGACTGGCAACGCAGGTGCGCTCCAATCTGTTTGGCGTTGTATATGTCCTTGACGAGCCATCAGCCGGATTGCATCCTGCTGATACAGAAGCATTGCTGCGCGTACTCGACCGTTTGAAAGCATCCGGCAATTCCCTGTTTGTGGTAGAACATGAAATTGACCTCATCCGTCACGCAGACTGGATTGTTGATGTTGGGCCATTGGCAGGAGAGAAGGGCGGACAGATATTATATAGTGGTTTGCCCGAAGGTTTGAAGGATGTGAAGGGGAGCCTTACCCGGCAATATGTTTATTCCACAAAAGAGAAGCCGGACAGGAAAACCAGGGAGTCCAAAGGATGGCTCAAATTATCAGGCATTACCCGCAACAATCTGCAAAACCTTGATGTGGACTTCCCTTTGGGGGTTTTTACTAGCGTAACAGGCGTATCTGGTTCTGGTAAAAGCAGCCTCGTGAGCCAGGTATTAGTAGAACTGGTTGCAGAACAGCTTGGACAAAAAATAGAGCCAGTTCCAGATGATGAACTTGATCCGCTCACTCAAAATGTGGTGGAAACCACAGGAGGTAAGATCAGCGGGGGAATGGAAAATATAAAAAGGTTTGTAGTGGTTGACCAAAAATCAATAGGCCGTACGCCGCGCTCTAACCTGGCAACTTACACAGGACTTTTCGATCATGTTCGCAGATTGTTTGCTGAGACAAAGCTTTCCAAAAGCAGAAAGTATGACGCAGGGCGCTTTTCATTTAATGTAGCAAAAGGGAGGTGTCCACATTGCCTTGGTGAAGGTATGGTTATGGTAGAGCTGCTCTTCCTGCCAAGTGTTTATGCGCCTTGTCCCACATGCCATGGAAGCAGGTACAATCCCGCTACGCTTGAAATTACATTTAAAGATAAAAATATTGCTGAGGTACTTGGGCTTACGGTAGATGATGCCGCCTTATTCTTTGACGAGGTACCGCTCATATCACGATCGCTGGAGGTAATCAGGCAAGTAGGTTTAGGATATTTGCGACTGGGCCAGCCAGCAACAGAGTTGTCTGGAGGTGAGGCGCAACGTATTAAACTGGCAACTGAACTTCAGCGTGTCCAACATGGAAATACACTTTACATCCTGGATGAGCCGACTACAGGATTACATCCTTCTGATGTTGAAAAGCTTCTGCTACAGCTTCATGGACTTGTAGACGCGGGAAATACTGTGATTGCCGTTGAGCATGATATGCATGTGGTAGCTCTTAGTGACTGGGTAATTGATATAGGTCCGGGCGCAGGGGATGATGGTGGAAAAATAGTAGCGGCCGGTAGACCACAGGAAGTGGGGGAATCGAAGATCAGTCGCACTGCACCATATTTAAACCAATATCTTGGCCTGTAATTATATCATCCTATGATCCTTTTTTAAAATAAAGTCGCGCAGCAGCTAAAAAATATCTAATATGTGCCCGCCAACCAAAAAATGGCAAAACACAACTCTGCAATACATGACTTCGATACTAAGCCGGATACTTTTTTCTACCCGAACAATGGGTACAATGTTGTTAATTTATGCGTTTTCTATGGCAATGGCCACATTTGTAGAAAATGATTATGGTACCGCCGTAGCTAAGGCACTGATTTATAATTGCTGGTGGTTTGAGCTTGTAATGGTCATCCTGGTGCTCAACTTTGTAGGTAACATTAAAAGGTATCAGTTGGTATCGCTTAAGAAACTTCCATTGCTTGTATTTCACCTTGCTTTTATAATCATATTTATAGGTGGTTTTGCGACGCGCTACATTAGTTTTGAAGGTTCAATGCATATACGTGAAGGCGAGAGCAGTAATGATATCGTTTCTGATGCAACATTTTTTAAGATCCAGATTGGAAAGGACGAACAGGCACTGGCTTATGATGACATACCTGCGATATTGATCTCCAACCAAATTCCCTGGTTCCTTAAACCATTCAAAAAAACATTTGTTGCCGCATATAACTACAAAGACGGAAAAGTGCAAACAAAGGTAGTAGATTTTTATGCGAGGGCGCAGGATTCGCTAGTACTTAGCGCATCAGGAAAGCCAACTTTGCATCTTGTAGTTTTGGAGGAGGGCAAAAGGGTTAATAAATATATTCAGGCAGGTAACGTACAATTAATTCTGAATATGCTGGTCAGTTACAATAAGCAAACACCGGGCGCAATAAACATTTCTGACGCTAACGGTCCATATGTTATTTCTTCTCCTTATGAGGGGAACTATATGATCATGGCTACACAGGAGCGAAAAACTGTAGCTGCGGACAATATTTCTCAGCCTTTCAACTTAAGAAGTCTCTACACCTACGGGCAACTGGCCTTTGTGGTTCCTGAGCCGGCACGTTCAGGTAATATAATTCATTTTGAGGGCGACAAACGTACACATGAGCATGACCTCGATCTGGTTAGAGTAGAAGTGACCACGCCGACTGCAAAAGATACTGTTTCCTTGTATGGAGGTAAAGGTATGACCAATTTCCAATACCAGGGTGAGGTAGGAGGGTTGCCAATTGCTATGGCCTACGGATCTAAAATATACAAGTCGCCTTTCTCTCTCAAATTGGTTGATTTTAAAATGGAAAAATATCCGGGCAGTACTAGTCCCGCATCCTATTCTTCAGATATCATGATCCAGGAGGGACCAGAGTCTAAACCATACAAAATATTTATGAACCATGTACTTGATCAGGAAGGTTATAGGTTTTTTCAGTCGAGTTTTGACCAGGATGAATTGGGCACTGTACTGTCAGTAAACCACGATTATTGGGGTACCAATATCACTTATATAGGTTATACGCTTCTTTTTCTTGGTATGTTTGTTACGCTTTTCTGGAAGGGTACACATTTTTCAAAATTAAACGAGCAGCTGAGGGCAATTTCAAAATCGAAAGCTCTAATACTGCTGCTTGTGTTATTGCCATCAGTTGCAGCCTTTAGTCAAAACATTGATATGCATGGTAAAGATGGTGAACATACGGGACATGAACATACTGCAAATGAACATACCGCAAATGGACGCACTGAAAATCTGGAACATGATCAGGCACATGCAGCTGATATACAACGCGTATTATCGGGGAAAACAGTTGATGCTTCTGAATTCGCGGGAACAATCCACACTGAACGGAATCATGCTGACAGATTTGGGCGCTTGCTGGTACAAAATATAGATGGCAGGATTGAGCCTGTTAATACTTTAGCGCTTGAGATCCTGCGAAAATTATATCATAAAGATAACTTCTACACGCTAACGGCAAACCAATTCTTTCTTTCTATTTCAACTATGCCGTTTGACTGGGTAAATGTGCCTTTTATAAAGGTCGGCACGAAGGGCGGGCCTGGGTTGTTAAAAGCAGTAAAGGCAAATGAGCTGGGTTACACAGCCATGGTCAACCTTTTGCAGCTGAACGCCAACGGCAGCGTAGAGTTTTTATTGAAAAACGATTATCTAAGGGCTTTTGCAAAAAAAGCATCGGAACAAGATGGATATGATAAAGACGTTATAGATCTAAATGATAAAATGCAGGTGATGCAGCAGTTACTGAATGGTCAGTATCTCCGTGTATTACCTGTTGCCGGCGATGCAAATAATACATGGATTGCGCCTCCTGCAGCACTTACCGGCAATCAGGCAGGGACGGATAATGCTGCAACTGCTTATTTAATGACCATTTATGATGCTACGCAATCCGGCAACTGGACTATTGCAGATCAAAAATTGGAAACTTTAAAGCAGATGCAGTTCAATATTGGCAAAAGTGTGGTGCCCTCATTAACTAAAATAGACCTGGAGGTAAAATACAATTCGTGGAATATCTTTTTGAATCTTATGATTACCTATGCTATATTGGGTACCGTAATTTTGGCACTTGCCTTTGGTCGACTGTTTAAAGATTCCAAACCTTTATCTAAAGTGGCAACATTTGTATTGGTGTTAATCAGTTTTGCCGCACTTCTTCAGGCTGGAGGGCTTGGTGTTAGGTGGTATATCTCTGGTCACGAACCCTGGAGCAATGGCTATGAAGCAGTAATGTTTATCAGCTGGATCGGAGTATTATCAGGATTGCTAATGTATAGGAACAGCAATGCGTTTATTCCTGCCGCAGGTTGTTTAATAGCGGTGATCCTAATGGGATTTGCACATGGTGGCTCACAAATGAACCCTCAAATTACTCCTTTGGTACCGGTACTGAAATCATATTGGCTGATGGTCCATGTAGCGATTATAACGTCGAGTTATGGATTTTTCGGTCTTAGTGCATTGCTGGGAACGGTTGTGCTGGTTCTCTATATTATTGACCATCAAAAAATCAGTGCAAAAGTAAAGGCTTCTATCGTAGAACTTAGTATTGTAAATGAGATGTCTTTGACGGTTGGCCTGTTTTTGCTCACTGTAGGAACGTTTCTGGGAGGCATTTGGGCAAATGAAAGCTGGGGGCGTTACTGGAGCTGGGATCCGAAAGAAACCTGGGCCTTCATTTCAGTAATTGTTTATGCATTTGTGCTGCATGTACGACTGATCCCTAAATTGAAAAGTAAGTATCTGTTCAACTTGTTGTCACTGCTCGGTTTTTCGGTCATCATCATGACTTATTTTGGCGTTAACTATTACCTGACAGGTTTACATTCCTATGCAAAAGGAGATCCGGTCCCTATCCCTGGTTGGGTATATATAACTGTCTCAGTGGTTGCACTGCTCGCAATTATCTCGTATAGAAGATACCAGGGTAGGCTGAAAGTTTAATGCGCGTCTGGAATTTCCAAGGAATTCCAGATACTATACTATGAAAGGGTGGCGCTATTTAACAAATTCGTATTTAATGCCGAGTTTCTTAATCTTTGAGTTAAGTGTAGTGGATGGAATATTTAATATCTCTGCAGCTCCGCCAGGGCCAAAAATTTTCCCGTTACAGATTTTAAGAATATTCAAGATATGTTCTCTTTCCATCTCTTCCATTGTCTTCACATTAGAACTTCCGCTGTTCTGTATGTCGGCCTTACTTTGGTATGCCGGAAGGTCAATATCAATCTGATCCTGGTTGCGCGACAACAATATGCTTCTTTCAATCAGGTGTTCAAGTTCGCGGATATTGCCGGGCCAGTCATACAACAATAGTTGATCCATTGCTGCTGCTGACAGACGGGTTTCAAAGCCTGCCGGGTTTTTGTTATATCTGGTAATAAAATGATCAACTAATAGTGGTATGTCTTCTTTGCGCTGGCGCAGGGCGGGTAGTTCAATCGGAAATACGTTTAGCCGGTAATATAGGTCCAGTCGGAAACGACCTTCTGCTACTTCTTTTTCCAGGTTCCTGTTTGTAGCGGTGATAATCCTTACGTCTATTTTTTTTGTTGATGTTCCTCCCAACCTTTCAACTTCTTTTTCCTGGAGCACCCTAAGTATTTTAACCTGCGCCTCCAGTGGAAGTTCTCCAATTTCGTCTAAAAATATAGATCCTCCGTCTGCTTGTTCAAATTTGCCTATTCTTCTATCAGTTGCACCCGTAAAGGATCCCTTTTCATGACCAAATAATTCTGATTCGATAAGGGTAGCAGGTAAAGCGCCGCAATTCACCGTGATCATTGGCCGACTTTTTCTGGGTGATAATTTATGAATGGTATGGGCGACTCTTTCTTTGCCTGTGCCAGTTTCTCCCAGAATCAAAACGGAGGTGTCATCGGGAGCTACTATTTGTATCTTGTTAAACACGGATAATAAAAGGGGACTATTGCCAATTATTCCGTGAAAATTAACAGCCGTAGTCTCTTCCCGCTGAACAGTGCGCAGTGTTGTTGATGTTTCAGCTACTATTGGCGGTGCAGGATTATTATCAGCGAGTACTTTCTCTGCAATGTAACAGAGGCTGTCCCGAAACTGTTTAATAATTTCTATATGTGCGGGTGTAAAACTGGCATCGGAACTGGACATAAAAATAAACTGAATGAATTCTTCATTCACCTTAGTTGAGGTAAATAATGCGGATTCCAATTTAAAATGATCTGAAATTTTCATGATCCAGTTATTTTCCATTCTAAGCTTTCTAAAATCATAACCGTTCAGAAATTGCGGTTCCAGCTTCGGGATGATTTTCGAGGTCCAGGTGTTGAAATCCCTTTTGGAAACGGATATTTCGGATAACAAATCATTAGTAGAAAGCACCCTAAAGACGTTGTCAGTGTTTTGATGCAAATATAAATCCCGCTCAGCTGTCTTGGCGCCGGTTTTGTAAATCCACAAGATTTGATATGGGACAATATTTTGCAGGCAAATACCTAAACGTTCCATTTTCAAACTTGAACTTTCGCTGCTATCGGCAATTTGCTCTAATTGCTGCTGCAAAGATATTTCTTGCTGCTCATTGTACTTTAAATTTTGATCATGGCGGTATTGGGCAATATCCAGCATCACCATGAGGTCCTTTTCGCGGAACGGCTTCACGAGAAAACCGTAAGGAAGGGTAGCTTTTGCAGCTTCAAGTATGCTCTGGTTCGTATTTGCTGAAATAAATATAAAGGGAATGCCAATTTGTTTCAAATAGATAGCAAGGTCTATTCCGGTTTTATCACCCTGAAGAAAGATGTCCAGTAAGATCCAGGCGGGCTCTTTGGTGACTATAAGTTCCATGGCCTTGGCCACTGAAGGAGCAATTCCACAGACAGTGTATCCGGAACGTTCAAGCATCATCCTTAAGTCGTTCGCTACAATGAATTCATCTTCAACAATCAGGATCTTTTCTTTCATAACTGTTACCTTTTAATTTTCAATTTCTTGATTTTGGAATTCAGTGTTGTCGCCGGAATACCAAGCAGATAAGCTGCACCCTTAGTCCCGGAAATTCTACCTTTACATTTGTTCAGTACATTAATGATATGGTCACGTTCGTTTTCCATAATTGTTTTGATCTCAGATGGGCTGTCTGCCTCTTGTTCTGGTACGTCGAGGTCCAGCACATCTTCATGCAGTTCCGTACTTTTAGACAACAGCATACTCCTTAAAATAACATGCTCTAATTCTCTGATATTTCCAGGCCAGTGATAATGTAAAAGCGCATCGATAAACTTCGTTGTAGTTCCTGTTATAGTTTTTCCCAATGCCTGACTATGTTTATTTAAAAAATGTAGTACAAGGCTGGGGATATCGTCTTTTCTAGACCTTAACGAAGGCACTTCCAATGGAAACACGTTCAAACGGAAGAACAGGTCTAGCCTGAATCTGCCTTTTGCTATTTCTTTTGCCAAATCCAGGTTTGTAGCGGCAATGATCCTCAGATCTACACTAACCGGTGCTGAGCCCCCAATTCTCTCTATCTCTTTTTCCTGCAGTACCCTTAATAGTTTTGCCTGAAGTTCAACAGGCATTTCACCAATTTCGTCAAGAAAGATAGTGCCCCCGCTGGCCTCTTCGAACTTTCCTATTCTCTGGCCGGTGGCGCCCGTGAAAGCACCTTTTTCATGTCCAAAAAGAATAGATTCAATCAGATCCGCAGGTAAGGCCGCGCAATTAACAGCAATCATCGGTTTGGTATTCCGTGACGACAATTGATGCAGGCTTTGCGCAATCATTTCTTTACCTGTCCCGCTTTCACCAGTAATCAGAACGGAAGTGTCCGTAGGGGCTACTATAAGAATTTTGTCGAGCAGATTTAGTAGTGCCGGGCTCTGACCAGCAATATTGTTGAATTTTGCGTGGGTCAAAGGACTGGCTGGCGGCGTTTTATCAGTAGCAGCCCCGGCTGATTTTGGGCTAAATGCCCTTTCCATCTCGAGAATATGTCCAAGGTTTTTCGCCAGGGTAGGGTCGAGTATATTGAGCAGGTCCAGATGTTCCTGTCTGAATATGTTCTCCAGCTTACTGTAAAAGGAGAAAGTAATCCTGTCGCCATTATCAAGCAAGACTGATTTTATGAGATTAGACCTTAGCGCGTAGGTATCTGATATCAGTTTTTTTATGGGGATTTGTCCCAGCATCTGGTCGTATTCAGCACCTATATAAATAGCGTCACTTGTAAGTTCTTCGTTCACCATAGCAATGGAAGAAATGTGTTCGGAGGTCACGCCTGATGAAACAATAAAGTCGTCGGGGGATACAATGTCGTATTCATTGAACTTTTTCCTGTATACCCCGATTTCCGCGTACCTCACGTTGCCTTTACCCCGGCCAATAATTGCTATGAAATCAAAAGGTATATATGGCTGGAAAGCACCTGCAATGAGCAGAAGCTTTTTTTTCCCACTAATGGGTTTCATTGAAATATCAACCACAAAATCTTCTATGAACAACTTGCTGCTGATTTTTAAATGTTCGCTGTGTGCCTTACGATACCTTGCAATGTCAATACTTAGGAGTACATCACTTTCGCGGTAGGGTTTGACGATAAATCCGTAGGGAAGAGTAGATTTAGCTGCTTCCAGCACTTTTTCATTAGAATTTGCAGAGACAAAGATAAATGCGATTTCTTTTTTCATCAGGATTTTGGCGAGGTCTATGCCCGTCTGTTTTCCTTTGAGAAATATATCAAGCAGCACCAGGTCAACTTTTTCATTTTCAATTACAACGAGCGCATTTTTTACAGAATCAACTGTAGCCGCTACATGATATCCTGCATTCGTGAGAATCAGCTGGAGATCATGTGCAACGATAAACTCGTCCTCAACAATTAGAATGCGTTCTGTCATAATATAAATGATATTAGCCCTGTATATGCTCGCGCTTAATGTTGAACTTTTTAATTTTGGAATTAAGTGTAGTAGCAGGGAGGCCTAATATCTCCGCTGCGCCACCGTTGCCTGAGATTTTTCCTTTACATAATTTGAGGATAGAAAGAATATGGTCCCTTTCATTTTCAAAAATTGATTTGATGCGTTGGGCGGTACCGCTCGTTTCGTCCTCTTTAAACCGTTCGGTTTTTGGTAAGTGGATTTCTTTGATGATGTTTCCGTGGCATAACAACACGGTTCTTTCGATCAGATGTTCAAGCTCACGAATATTCCCTGGCCATGGATAGTCGATTAACAGTTGCGAGACGTGTTTGGAAATCGCCTTCACCTCTTTACCTGATTTTCTCGCAAAGCGGTTTATAAAGTGATGCGCCAGGGCAATGATGTCTTCTTTGCGTTCCCTCAGCGGAGGAACAGTAATTGGAAAAACATTTAAGCGGTAGAACAGGTCACTGCGGAAGTTTCCGTTTTCAACCTCCTTAGCCAGGTTCCGGTTTGTAGCAGCCAGTATCCTCACATTTGTTTTAATTATTCCTTTACCACCAATGCGCTCAATTTCTTTTTCCTGGATAGCCCTGAGTAGTTTAACCTGCAGTTCCAGAGAAAGCTCACCAATTTCATCCAAAAAAAGAGTGCCATTATGTGCAAGCTCAAACTTACCAATCCGCCTCTCGGTAGCCCCCGTAAAGCTGCCCTTTTCATGTCCGAAAAGTTCGCTTTCTATCAGGCTCGCTGGTAACGCGGCACAATTAATTTTGATCATCAGCTTATCCTTTCTGGGTGAAAGCCGATGGATGCCGCGTGCTATAAGTTCTTTGCCAGTCCCCGTTTCACCAAGAATCAATACTGTACTATCTGATGGCGACACCAATTCTACCAAATGAAAGACCTTTTGTATAACCGGGCTCTGTCCTATAATCTCAGAATGGCTATAGTTTTTTTCGATCTGTTCCTGCAGATAATACTTTTCCTCCTCCAGTTGCTGTTTGTAAAGGTTGATTTCCTGCAGTTGTTCTTCTATTTTTTCATTTGCCTTGATGTTGGATACTGCAACGGAAATCTGCAGAGAAATACTATGTAAAAGGTTGTAGTATTCGTTTGCAACGGCATTCGTTTCTTTTGCATACAGGTAAAAAAAACCTATACATTGGTTCCTGTCTGATATCGTCAGCCCTATCATTTCCCTGATACCCAAATTATGCCAGAAGCTTAACCAAACAGGTGGGTTTGGCCATTGTAAAACCTCCTCTACGTTAAATACTACTGGAACTTCAGTAGCCATCATAACGGCACAGAGGCCATCGTCAAGAGAATAACGCTCAGATGCCGCCGGGGCCACTCCCTCATTCCTAAGAAAGTCTTCCTTTTGATTATAGAGAAAAGCACTATGTGTTTGCTTGTCATCGTTGATCAGGCAGATCACAAAATCATCGAAATGAAAAAGCTTTTTCAGTTTCAGGTCTATCACATTAAACAAATCCGACTTATTTCTAATGGTGGCAATCGAATTGCTTAGTGAGAGCAGAAGGGAATTTTCCCTCTCTTTTTTTATAATTTGTTCATTTGCAAGAATGTTGGCGATAGCGATAGAAAGCTGATCGGCAATTCCACGTATCATTGCTGTACTTTTTTGCAGCAATGTGTGCTGTTTGTAAGATAATATGGATAAGCCGCCAAATACCGTATTACCATTACGGAGTCCGATGCCAATATATTCCTGAACTGAAGATCTTTCGAAAATATACTGATATAAAGAAGGAGGCAACTTCGTATTCTTCTCTCCCCGCGAAGCAGTTATAGGAATTAATGGCATTGGCAGTAGGCCGGTTAGCCAATCACTGTCAGTAAAGTTTGACTCGTTTTCTTCTCCTGAGTTTGATGTATGCTGAGCTATTTCACTGATATGGAGATAACAGGAGTTTTTGCCTTCGGTCCCAATAATGCTGATATAAATCTCATCGAAAGAAAAAAAACTGCGTAATTTATCTCTGAGTAATGCCTCCAGCTCGGTTTTGTTACGGATAGCTGCAATTGCATTGCTAAGCTCCAGTAGTATCGCTGTCTCAGTTGCGTTCTCCATGAGAATAAAGGTATAAATATTAGGTCAGTTAGTGACGAAATATTTTAATTTAAATTGGCGATATTTCGTTAGGGTGTCAGTTGGTGTTTTGATTATGAATACTTTATGATCAATTTGCAGAATATTAACATCAACGGTAGCAAATTCCAACTTCAGTTCTACTTAAAAAAACCATGGTCCATTAAATTAAAACTTCTACTGATATTCTCAATCGCTCCCAAATTAATATTCTCAAACCACTAAGCGTGATCACATCGTGAATTCACGATATAAAGCAAATGGTAAACGGCGATATTCTGAATAAGTGTTTGGTATAAAGTCTTTTAGAGATTGGTATATTTCTTGGCTACTGCAATATAAGATAAAACAGAACAAAATATGGAAACTCAAATTGGGATTAAACCACAAAACCTTGCAGATGTAGCGCATTCTCTAAGTCAGATACTGGCAGATGAATTTGTGTTGTATACCAAAACAAGAAATGCACACTGGAATGTAGAAGGTGCAGACTTTTATAACAAACATAAGTTTTTTGAAGAACAGTATGGACAGTTGGAAGAAATTGTGGATGAAGTGGCGGAACGGATCCGTAAACTTGGTCATTTCGCGCCGGCAACCTTAAAACAATATCTGGAGCTTACTCACTTATCTGAGGTTGGCCCTGAGAAAAACGACAGTTTAAGTTATATTAAAACTCTTCTTGAAGACCATCAGACTATACTGGTCCATCTCAGGGGAAATATTACTTCCTATGCAGATGCTCTTAGGGATTTAGGTACCAGCGACTATATCACAGGGTTAATGGAAAAGCATGAGACAATGGCCTGGATGTTAAGGGCACATTTGTCGTAAACCTTCGTCCTTTCTGGCATGCATCCGGAAGAGAACTGGAGGTTTAGCTGGCATCCAAAGCCAGTACATTTTATAACACTGCAACATTAGTAAAAATAGATTTAAATGAACAACAGCATTTTAGGATTGCACCACATTACTGCTATTGCAGGTAGTGCAAAAGATAATTTTGATTTTTATACCGGCGTGCTGGGACTAAGATTGGTTAAAAAAACGGTTAATTTTGATGACCCGGGAACTTACCATCTTTATTATGGTGACGAGAGCGGAGCAGCTGGAACTATCCTGACGTTTTTTCCGTGGGAAGGAATAGGTGCTGGAACCGAAGGCGTAGGAATGGCTACTGAAATAGGATATGCTGTTCCGGCAGATAGTCTTGCTTTCTGGATGGACCGTTTTAAGGAACAACATGTTATTACGGGCGAAATGTCTGAACGGTTTGGTGAGCAAATTCTTCCATTTAAAGATCCTGATGGTTTATCCCTTAGTCTTATCGTCCCAAAAAACACTGATAGCAGGATACCCTGGATCACCGGGCAGGTGGGAAATGAAAATGCTACCCGAGGTTTTCATAGTACAACTTTGACGCTTCAAAAAATTGATGAGACAGCCAAAGTGCTAACGGATATTTTTGGCTACCGTTTGCTTTCTCAGGAAGGAAACAGGTACCGGTTCATCACAGATACAGTTGATACAGCAGCTGTGGTTGATCTATTGGAAGCGCCAGCAGGTAACAGGGGCAGAAATGCAGCAGGGACAAATCATCATGTGGCTTTCCGTGTGAAGGATGAAGAAGTCCAAATGAATCTGAGGGAAATGATTTTGAGTAAGGACCTGCAAATTACACCGCAAATCGATCGTGATTATTTCTTTTCACTCTACTTCCGCGAACCAGGTGGGGTGCTTTTCGAAATTGCTACAGAGAACCCGGGATTTACGGTTGATGAGCCGCTAAGCGAACTTGGAACCCATTTGATGTTGCCTAGTCAGCATTCGCATTTACGCGGTGAATTGGAAAAGATTTTACCTAAGCTGGATTAGTTGCTGAGGCATCAAAACTATAGCTTGATTTAGAAACGACATATTAGAACAATATATATAGGTATGACAAACACAATTACTGCAGGCAGGGAACTAAGCCAGGCTGAAAAAGTACTGATTATGGTTCATGGAAGGGGAGGTGATGCAGAGGATATGCTTACACTGGCCTCTAATCTTAATGTCGGAGACTATGCCTTGATGGCTCCCCAGGCTCAAGGGAATAGCTGGTACCCGTTCTCCTTCCTTTCACCAAGAGAAGATAATGAACCCTCTCTTTCAGCCTCGCTAAAAGTTTTAAAATCATTGGTTGAAGTTTTGGAGACGAAAGGATTTGCGAGGTCACAGCTTTATTTTCTTGGTTTTTCTCAGGGAGCCTGCCTTGTACTAGACTTCGTTGCATCAGATGCTGTACGTTACGGTGGAATTGTTGCTTTTACGGGTGGTTTGATAGGTGAACGTCTCGATCATCGCAATTACAAAGGCGATTTTGACGGAACACCCATATTTATCGGTAGCAGCGATCCGGACGCACATGTACCTGTAAGCAGAGTGAAAGAAAGCACCGTATTGCTTGAAGAAATGGGAGCGGCTGTCACTGAAATTATATACAAAGACAGGGGGCACACCATCAGCCATGCAGAGATAGCGCAGGTAAATAAAATCATTTTTGGAAACTAAGCCCATTGGCGTGAGTTTGAATACAAAAAACTGATTTTTAGCAGTAATAACACCATCATAAGCATACAGAACATTGCTGATAATGGTGTTATTCTGTTATTAAACCTTAAATATGTGCCCACATGATCATTTGAAGGGACTTTCAAGAGGTGGATAAAGAAACGATGATTGTCTATTTTTTATAGCTGAATCTCGTTGAAAAAAATCGCTGATTGGCGAAATATAGTGAATGAATTATAGGTTTATGTTATGTAATATACTGTAAAATAGATATTTAGATCTTGTGGCATAGCGTTTGGTTGTGCGGTTCTAAATTCACGGAATGAAAGATCAGCTAACAGATGCCACTTTTCCAATAAAGAATGAATCGTTTTCGACGCTCGCGGCTATCAAATCTCTGCCCGGAATACGCAGCAGTTTATATAGTGGTGTTAACAGGAATTTTGGCCTGGAGCTTTTATTTGATACAATCTGCAAAAAATTGCAACCATTATTTTCGATTGACTGTGGTGCATTGACAATTTACGGTGAAGAATTATCAATGATCACAGCAAACTACATTGCCACGGACGCAGGCAGTGTTCAAACAATAAAAAAGCCGGTTGCACTTTCAGCTGTGCAATTGGAAATTGCAGGCTATCAATATCCGGTTCTTAAAACTGATGAAGATTGGATAGATGAAATGGGCGGCAACCATCAGGTACATGAGGGGCAGAATTACCGATTTCATTGTTATATTCCGTTAGAGATCGGTAATACGATTTTAGGCACGCTTGAATTGCACAATGTTGAAAGTAACCTCAGTGCTGAAGGACTGAAATTTTGCTGTACAATTGCCGATCTTCTGGCTGAACTGGTGCACACATTGAATTGCTCCCCAGACCAAATAGCGGTTGATGGGGACGTCCAAAAGGTATTCTTACCTCATGCCGGAAACCAGGACACCCTGACGGGGGATTATTATTCATTGCTGAAATTGGCTGATAGGATTTCTGCGATTAAGAATTGGGAGTCCTTTAACCGTATTTTAGACGCCAATTTTAAAGACTTTTCATTCCTCGAGCATTATGCAATGATACAATGGAGTAATGAAAGTTATCCTGGAAATGCAATCATTTGTGCTAGTGCTGGGTTAATTGAAAACCAACCTGCTTTCTCAGCATATTGGCACTCTGCTGCCCCTGGGGAAAACGAGATCTTAGATTTGATATTATCTTCGACATTGCCTGTAACAGTACATATAAAAGACCTTTTAAAAAAGGAATTCGCTCCGGATATTACGATCGGTCCTGATAATCAGCATATCAAGAAAATGGTGGGAATCGCTTTGAGAAATGCTGATCAGGTAATAGGGATATTATTTGTTTATGGAGCTGAAAATTTCTTTTTTGCGAAAGAGCAAATGTTATTAAAAGCGGTTGCTTCGCAGGTCTCTGCGGCGCTGTCAAACCTGATTGCTTTAGATTGTATACAATGCCAGGCGGCTGAAATCGATTTGCTCAGAAAACAAGTTGACGGCCAGCAATTGTACGAGCAAAAAGAATTAGCGCAAACTAATCACTATGAAGAACTTGTTGGCGGAAGCACCGCAATGCAGGAAGTTTTTAGCAGGCTTAATAGAGTAGCAGATACTGAAACTACTGTGCTTATCCTTGGTGAAACCGGTACCGGCAAGGAGTTGATTGCAAGGGCTATCCATCACAATTCGCCAAGAAAGGACAATTCAATGATTAAGGTGAATTGCGCAGCCATTCCGCCAAACCTGATTGAATCAGAACTCTTTGGACATGAACGTGGAAGCTTTACGGGAGCTACGGAAAGACGGATAGGGAAATTTGAACTGGCAAATAACAGCACCTTATTTCTCGATGAAATCGGAGAACTTTCATTGGAATTACAGGTGAAGCTACTGCGTGTTTTGCAGGAAAAAGAAATTGAACGTGTTGGCGGGAAGACAACCATCAAAACTGACGTGAGGATAATCTCCGCTACTAATCGCAACTTGCAGGACGAAGTTGCGGGAGGCAGGTTCAGGCAGGATCTGTATTACAGGCTAAATGTATTTCCGGTGATTTTACCTTCGTTAAGGGAGAGAAAGGATGATATACCATTGCTTGCAAACCATTTCCTGAACCGCTTTGCTACCAAATCCGGACATAAAATAGAGGGTTTTAGCCAGTCAGCTTTGGCAGGAATGATGAAATATCATTGGCCAGGAAATGTCAGGGAGCTGGAACACCTTATTGAACGTCAGGTGTTACTTACAAATGGTCCTTTAATCAGAGAACTTGAAATCCCGTCGGCGGAAAAGGCCATTATGCCTGAAAGTACTGTATTTGCACCAGTTAAAACAATTGCCGAGAATGAGCGCGACCACATTTTTTCAGTACTTAAACTATGTAATGGTAAGATATCCGGGCGATACGGTGCAGCAAAATTGCTCGGGGTGCCAGCTACTACCCTCAATTCCAAAATAAAGAAATTGGGCTTAAGCAAAAAACATATTGTCTAAAACTTTGCTGACGCATTTTACGCAGATCAAGCCAGATTGTTGAATATTGTCGAACATTCCATTATAACATCTGTTATGGTGGAATGAAGACAGTTCTTGTATTACTATTTTTTTCAACGTCAGCCTTAGCCCAGGGCAGTGGAAATGAGGCATGGATTTTTTTCTCACATACACAGAAACTGACTCCAAAATTTGACCTGCTTGCTGACGTACAGCTACGAAGCAGCGACCACATTACTGTTCTTTCCGCCATTTTACTGCGTACTGCCTTAAGTTACAACCTGAATAAAAAGCAGTCGGTTGCCATTGGTTATGCACATAAGGGAGACTGGCAAAAAGGGGAGGGAGAAAAAACCTATTTGCCGGAGCATAGGGTATATGAGCAGTTCATGCAGAATTTTAAACTTGAACGTATTGAAATAATGTTAAGAGGCAGGCTTGAACAAAGAATGGTGAAAGAGGAAAGCTATAATTTTTCACAGCGGGCCAGGTTGCTACTGAGCCTTCAAATTCCCCTTGTTGCTGATTGGGATTTTACAAAAGGTATTTATGTAAATCTTCAAAACGAAATTTTCCTCAATGTGCAGCACAAAAATCGTGTGAATGGTAGTTTATTGGACCAGAACAGGCCATACATCTCTGGTGGCTACCGGCTGGGTAAGGGAATGGATATTGAGTTAGGGTATACCCGCTGGCTTCAGCGTGAATACACTGGCGACGAAACTACCCATGTTATGCAGTTAATGGTTACCACCAGTTTGTAAGGTAAAATTAAAGGGCGCTTATGGCGCCCTTTAATTTTCTACATTAAAATATATGTTATTTTACGCGCTCAATATAGTCGCCCGTACGCGTATCTACTTTCACTTTATCACCCTGGTTGACAAATAAAGGCACTTTCAATTCGATACCGTTTTCGGTTGTTGCATATTTTTGGGCGCCTGAAGAAGTATCTCCTTTAACAGCAGGCTCAGCATATGTAATTTCCAGCTCAACAAAATTTGGGGCTTGCGCCATGATTGGTTCTTCACTTTCAAAAGAAACAATAACGTCCATACCTTCCTTTAAAAACTTTGCAGATGGCCCAAACAAGGCTTTTGGGACATTGAACTGGTCGAATGTTACATTATCCATTACTACGAAATAATCACCTTCTTCATATAAATATTGGAAATCATTAGTTTCTACACGGCAAATCTCAATTTGCTCATCAGTTCCTAAACGGGCTTCCACAATTTTGCCTGTTTTAATGTTACGAAATTTGCCAAGGTAGAATGCACCACCTTTACCAGGTGTACGATGTACAAATTCTGTAACTGTTACCAGTTCGCCATTGTAACGTAAAATATTTCCCACTTTAGTTTCAGATGCTTTTGCCATAAGATGTATTTGTAAAATTTGAGCCCAAAGATAGACGCTTTTTTTATATTTTAATCTCGCAATAATATTATTTGGTGTATCTGTTCTAATTTCCCTTCTCAACCTTCTCAAGGTCAGATTTATTGATGTTGTTGAATTGATAGTTACGGAAGGCCGCGTCATTTGGAGCAGATAACGTGAAATCAGTGATTACCGCTATTTCAACTTTAATTTTAGTGGATGAAAAGTCCAGGGCATGGCCGCCAGCGTTGAACTTGCTGGTTAAAAAATGGAAATGATAACCTGCTATATTGAGACCGGCTAGGTAGGCTGGTAATTTATAACCTATCAATACCCCATCCTGATTTTTAAACTCGAAAATATGCTGTTTGTCAAGCATATTGGCAAGGGGACGAAAAGGTTGATTGGTAACAGGCTGGAATGCCCTTGTCCTCATATGGGCAAATTGTCCGGAGATACGGATGGCGTACATACCGTTTTTGTTGTGAAGGTAACCATCAATTAAATCCAGTAACTGTTTCTGTGCGTGGGTTCCGTCAACGGAAAATACGGTATCTGGCTCAAAAAAGCTGACGAAAGCAAAAGGTGTTTTCAGATTATCAGGAGCTTCTATTGTTAGTCCGCTTGCCTTAGTCTGATAGACTTTTCCATTGTGTAAGGTAAGTTCACCATCCACAAGGTTCGGGGCGCCAAGACCAAAATTACCATGAATTTTCAGGTCGCTCACTGGCAGGTCGCCGTGATAAATACCATTTATAAAAGCATCTGCTACTCCAAATTGAAAAAGTGTATTGGGAGGGGCTATGGAATGTTCTTTCACTGTTGATCTGCTGGTAGTTTTTGGAATTAAGGACTGCGATTTTCCTTCCATTTTGGAAATTAGTAACAGGAGGAATATCATAAAATAGTTCTTTATCATAGTGCAAAAATCCAAAGTTTTTAAGTTATTAAATATCACCAATAGTGGGGTATTTAATGTAATAAATAGTATAGTATTATCACCAATTGGTTTCTATACCCTAATTATTGCACAAAGACAGGTGCTGGAATAATATTTTGAACTGACAGCAGGTATGGCATTTCAAAAATTTTATCTTTGCGCTTTATTTAACATTGAATTAACATCAAGAGCGTTGGGCAAGCAGTTTATTATATTACTAGTTTCGTTTTTAATTTTATCACACTTTGCATATTCACAATCGGGTAAACCAGGTAGTTGGGGAATTGCCACGATTGTTCTGCCCGTAAACACCGATCATCGGTGGGGAGGATATGTTGAAGCCCAGGTGCGTACAGATGAAATCTTATTTAACAAGTTTTTTTACTATGAACTGAAAACCGGGATTAGTTATGCAATAACTAACAATGCTACTGCTTTAATTGGTACGGGCCGGTATGATACATATGATTATACTGATCTTGATAAGGGTGCTGAGACAAAAGAAAGGCGTCTTTGGGAACAGATGACTTTCAGCCAATACCTGAACCGTATCAAAGTTGAACACCGTTACAGGATAGAACAACGATGGTTGAATGGAAATTACAGGAATAGGTTTAGGTACCGCCTTAACCTGGTTGCGCCGATTAACCACAAAGACTTTAGTGCCAATACGATCTTTGTGTCAGTATTTAACGAGATTTTCTTCAACAATAAGCAGCCTAATTTTGAAAGAAACAGGGTTTCCGCTTCACTTGGATATCAGTTAAGTTCTGCTATTGCGGTTCAGGCCGGGTGGTTAAATCAGTATAATATTTTACCTTCTGACGTGACAAATAATAAGAATAACCTTATTATCAATTTCACGTACCAGATTAGCCGTAGGCGGAAAGAGCTTCCTACTATTAAGGACTAAATAGCCAGTGCCTGAATTTAAGCTGGCAATTGCTAATTAAGCCATTTATACGCATTCGGATCGAAATAAAGCTACACGATCGCTATAAAGCTATATATCGCCACCATATTTCTCTTTATTTATTGTAAGTTATTGCTAATCAGGCGTATTATGTGGTGGCATATCCTTTGATTTAGTGAGGGCCTAAAATCAAAAATATGGAGACATTACATGAAAGCAAGGTGATTATACCACCGTTTGCACAAGATCCAGCCTTATCTGTGGCAGTAAAAGAATTTCTAACGGCATTAAATGCCCCAGGAGTGGCGCTGGAATCGCTGCCCCCACTTGAAGCAAGAAAGGTTTTAGAGGATGCGCAAAAATCAGTGGCGGTAGATTTGTCCGGTATTGAAGAAATGGAAAAAACAATCAACGCAGACGGTTTTGAAATTGTATTAAATATTGTGCGTCCCGAGGGCCAAAAGGGTATATTACCTGTATTCATATTTATCCATGGGGGTGGTTGGGTATTGGGAGATTACCCTACACATAAGCGCATGGTGCGCGACCTGGTTGTTCTTTCTGGTGCAGCAGGAGTATTTATCAATTACACAAGGACACCTGATGCAGCCTATCCACGTGCAATCGAGGAGATTTTTGCAGCCACAAAATGGGTTGCGGCCAACGGGGCAGAGCTCAATGTAGACGGCGCAAGGCTGGCTGTGGTAGGCAACAGCGTTGGTGGAAATATGACTGCAGTAACGGCACTGAAAGCGAAAGCAAACGGTGGCCCGCATATCAAACTACAGATATTGATGTGGCCCATTCTGGATGCTAACTTTGAGACCTATTCATACCAACGGTTTGGAGAGGAAAGATTTCTTACCACACCATTAATGAAGTGGATGTACGACATGTATATTCCTGATCCGGAAAAAAGAAGTGATATCTACGCTTCACCACTTCAGGCCAGTGTTGAACAACTGGAGGGGCTTCCGCCGGCGCTTATTCAGGTAGCAGAATCTGATATTTTAAGGGATGAGGGCGAGGCCTATGGGCGCAAACTAGATGAGGCAGGGGTGAGGGTCACTACTGTAAGGTACAACGGTGCTATTCATGATTTTGGCTTACTGAACCCAATCGCAGAAATTCCACAAACCAGATCTCTGTTTATGCACGCCGCCGCTGAACTGCGTGAATTCTTGAAATAGAAATGTCTAGACATAAAAACGGCCGGCAAGTATATTACTCTTGCCGGCCGTTTTTATGTAGTAACCCTCTTAAGAAGGCTAAAAAGCTTCATTCAGACCAAGGAAAAATCCCTTTGCACCATATTTGCCAAATGCATAATCCAGACAAAGGTTTGTACGGGTAGCTTTATTAAAGAGCACGCGCAACCCACCACCACCACCAGGTTGCCATTTCTCAAAAATTTTGGTTCCCATGGTATCATTGGTGGTTTGTACATTAAAGAAGGTGACACCGCTTAGAAACTTATTTTTTGTGATAGGGAAGCGGTATTCAACCTCGTTATAGAAATATTGCGTTCCCTTAAAATAGGCTATGGTATAACCACGTCCGCTGCGAAGATTAGTGTCTTTTCCAGTGCCTGGCAGCTCCAGATATGGAACATGCCCAGTAACAAGGTAAGAACCCCAGTTCCAGAACGCAATCACGTGTTCAGGATTGCGCGAAGACAAGCTCCAGTATTTTCTAAAATCGGTGACAAATTGTACCGCATTTTTGGAACTGCCCATCCATGTTTGATTGGCACGAAATCCTGCATCTGCATAAATACCTTTGTAGGCGCGGTTCTGATTGTCACGTGTAGTATATTGGACATTAAAAAGTAAACCGTTTGAACTATAGTGGTCACGGTCGAACCCATACCGGTCACTATAAATGTTGTATGGTGTAAGGTCACCATCATTTAACCTGTCTTCAATTTTTCTCCGGATATCAAACGATACACCTGCACCTACAAACAGGTTTTCTTTAATTTGTTTGTATACCTTTTCTCTGAAACTATAGAACTGCGCATGAAGAACATAAGCTTTGCGGTCAGGATTACTCAATATACGGTCTTCCTCACTGTCGTCAGCCGCCTGGCCAATACCTAAACCAAAGTCTGGTGTAACCGTTTTCGCAGCAATCAGGCTTCCCTGAAAATTCCATCCATTACCTGGTGTGTAAATATTGTGACTAATATAAAAATATAGGATTCCTTTGGTAGTAATGGAAGCTGAGGTAGCGGCAACTGACATTAGTGTATTGGGATCACTGCCGAGTTTTCTCCCTGCAACCACTTTGATGCCTATTTGTGCACCTATACTAGGATTGTAAGCGATGTTAGGTATTGGTGTAATGCCCGATCGCTTGCGGATTTTATTAGGTTTCCCATTTGGATGAAGTAGCTTTTGTAAAAGGTCAGCTATGTCATACTGCCTGGAAAGACTGTCGGCCGGTTTTGCAACTTTCTGCGATTCCTTACGTAAAGAATCAGCTTTTACAGAATCGGCAGGAACGATCTGACCAAACGATGAAATAGTTATTCCTGATAAAAGGGTCATAAAGGCGATTTTCCGAAGTAATAGCGGAACATTTTTGTGCTTGCCCTTATGGACAATATGGGGTAGTAAATATGTAAATTCCAATTGTTCAATTTAGGTGTAAGTAGCAGACAACAAATTTCAAACCAAGAAAGTTTCAACTTACCCTGAGGAATGTCATTTTTGTGATGGAAGGACTTCCGGAATTTGAGTTGTTTGCCCCCTGAAAACTATCTTCTTGTGTAACTAATTTTTGGTTTGTGTGTCTCACTATAAATAATAATATGAACTTAATTGGCAACCTCATCTGGATCGTTTTTGGCGGATTTTTAATTTTCCTGGAATATATACTTGGTGGATTAATCCTTTGTCTCACCATTGTAGGTATCCCGTTTGGTTTGCAGTGTTTTAAATTCGCTTTTGTAGGTCTGGCGCCATTTGGAGTAAGGATTACAGAAACCGCCAGTAACACAGGCTGTTTATCTACTCTGATGAATATCATCTGGCTTATTTTTGGTGGCATCTGGGTGGTTTTGACGCATCTTGTTTTTGGGATTTTGTTGTGTCTCACCATCGTAGGTATTCCATTTGGCAGACAGCACTTTAAACTCATGAACCTCGCTTTTTCCCCATTCGGCAAATCAATCAGCTAAGATTTGTCCCAATCTTATTACGAACCATCCTGAGGTAAACTGTAATTATTTGATTTATATTCATCAAATATTTGTAACGGAATTAGCTATTGCTTTTGCAATACCGCAGTTAACCAGGTATAGTGAAACCATCATAAGCATATTACTTACAAAATGTAATTGATATGCTTATAATAGCTTCATAACAGCTAATAAACAGATGTATGCTGATGGAACCACCATTAGCATACCGCTTACAAAAAGTAATGAATATGCTTATGATAGCTTCATAATAGCTTAAAAAACAGAAAAATTCTGATGAAAAAAATTTGCCTTCTATTTTGCTGCTGTTTTTACCTTTCCGCTAATGCACAATTCAACTGGAAAAAAATTGAAGTGCCAAGTTCGAAACGTATTCTCGAATATTTCCGACAACCAGAAACAGCATATGCAAATACAGTAACCTGGGGATGGGACGGCCCAATGGACGAAAAGGTTATCAAACGGGACCTTGATAGTTTGTATCGTATGGGCTTCCGGGCAGTTACTATCGAAGCTGGATACGGTATGCCAGTAGCCTATTTATCAGATGGTTGGTTCAAACTTATTCAAGTAGCAGTTAGTGTAGCAAAAGAAAAAGGCATGCGCGTCTGGATTATCGATGAAGGTAAATATCCGAGTGGTTTTGCTGGCGGAAAATTTAGTCTGGAGCGTCCCGACCTGAGAATGCAAGGGCTGGTCGTAGCTGATAAGATCAGTGTGCCCATTGGTGCTGGTCTCCAAAAGAAACTATCGCCTGTAATAGTAAGTGCCGTTGCAATAAACCTGGCGGACAGTAGCAGTAAAATAATTGATGTTTCCTCGGGGAATTTAAATTGGCAAGCAGTTCCGGGTAAGTGGCAGATTTTGTTGGTACAGCATAAATTTAAAACAGCTGTTACCCGTGCTGTAAATAACCCAAGGGGTGGTAAGGATACCACTAATGCCCTTTGTGATTACCTGAACCCAGTCGCTGTTCAGCAGTTTCTGGATTTTACACATGAACAATACAAAAAATATATTGGAGCGGAATTTGGAAAAACGGTTCTCGGCTTTAGGGGAGACGAACCCGATTTCGCATTTATGCCCTGGACATCCAAGCTCCCGGATGAATTCAGCAAGCGAAAAGGCTACAGCATCCAGCCATTTCTTGCTACATTTTTCCTGTCAAAACTTACTGCTGAACAGCAGCGGGTCAAGGCTGATTACTGGGATGTGTGGTCAGATCTATTTGCTGAACATTTCTTTAAACTTCAGGCTGACTGGTGCGAAAGAAATAACCTGGAATATATGGTGCACTTGAACCACGACCACGAGATGTTATCGCTTGTTAAATCGGAAGGCGATTTCTTTAAAGATTTGCGGGATGTACATATTCCCGGGATTGATGTCATTTGGAACCAGATCTGGCCAGGCAAGGTAGCGGATTTTCCAAAATTTGCATCTTCGTCTGCCCATCTGAGTGGTCATCCGCGTGCACTTAGCGAAAGCTTTGCAGCATTCAAACCTGCAGCAGATGTTGCAAACGCGAGATGGATCATCAATCATCAACTGGTACGGGGAATCAACTTGTTTGAACTGATGTTTTTTCCATCGACCTCAACAGCAAAAGGAGGAGCAAAGGCTTATATGGCAGATGATCGGTTTCCGGCGCTAATGGCCTACACCAACAGGGCTTCTTTTTTACTTTCACTCGGAAGGCCCACCGCGGAAATAGCTGTTTACTTTGCAACGCCAAGTTTATGGATGGGGAACAAAGAAACTGAAAAAAGCACCTTCAGGATATCGCAGACATTGCTTGAGAACCAAAGGGATTTTGATTTTATAGATGATTACAGCCTTTGCAATGCTGATGGCCTCGCGAAAGGCCAGATACAAAATAAGAGCGGGCAGTCCTATTTAACTATCATCATACCTGATGTATCTGCATTATCAAAAACTGTATTGGAAAAACTGACACTTTTTGCAAAGAATGGGGGAAATGTGATTTTTGCAGGCCAGCTTCCTCAGTTTATTTGGGATAAGTCATTTTTGAAATCATCCGATTTTAGAACGGAAAACTACAGATCCTTCAAATATGAAACTGCGGCTGTAAAATGGATGGAACTATTGCCTGCTGCCGACCTACATCTGGACTTACCTGCTCCGTTATTAAAATACTTACACCGTAAATGGGCAGATGCAGATGCCTATTTTATCTTCAATGAAAGTGACCAAGTGCTAAAGAGGAAAGTATCATTGCGCGCCGATGGTACACTGGCTGACTGGAATGTGCAGGATGGAAGTGTAACTGGGCTAAGAAGCGTTGTTAAAAAGAGATCTAAAAGTACTGGCGTACAGGGTATACTCCAGTTCGAGCTTGAACTCAAACCTAATGGAACCGCATTGATTGTCGGGGGACGGCATCAATAGCTTCAATCGTATTTATAACAATTAGAGTAAACATGAAAAATATATTTCTGCCTGTACTAACACTGTGTTTATTGAATGTATTCGCCGTAACACTTTGTGCAGCTCGGGCAAAAGAGAATACCGACCGATTTAATATAAGGGCCTACGGGGCCAAAGGAGATGGCCATACCCTGGATAGTGAAGCTATCAATAATGCCATCAATGCGGCAGCAAAAGCAGGGGGAGGAACTGTTTATTTCCCTGCTGGAACTTATCTTAGTTTCTCTTTACGGTTGCAAAGCAATATTTCTCTATACCTTGACCAGGGAGCCGTACTGCTCGCCGCAGATGCCTCGTCGGCTGGGTTAGCCGGATATGATGCTGCAGAACCGAATGATTGGGGCGACAAATATGAATATCAGGATTTTGGACATAGTCACTGGCACAATAGTCTCATCTGGGGTGAAAATTTGCATGATATTTCTATCCTGGGTCCAGGAAAAATTGATGGTAAGGGCCTTACGAGAGGTTTTGTTCCTCAAACAAAAGGTATTGGTAATAAGGCCATAGCACTTAAACTATGCCGGAACGTAATCCTGCGTGATTTTTCAATTTTAATGGGCGGTCATTTTGGAATACTCGCCACCGGGGTTGATAATATGACTGTTGACAACCTGAAGATCGATACTAACCGCGACGGAATAGATATAGATGCTTGTAAAAACGTGCGTGTATCCAATTGTTCCGTAAACTCACCTTTTGATGACGGGATCTGTTTGAAAAGTTCATATGCCCTGGGATATCCGAAACCAACAGAAAATGTAACGATTACCAATTGCCAGGTGAGCGGTTTTGACAGGGGTACTTTTTTGGATGGTACCTACAAGAGAAAAGAATGGAGTAAGGTGCCTGATAAAGAAGGGCCTACAGGAAGGATTAAGTTCGGAACTGAATCTAATGGAGGGTTCAGAAATATCACTATTTCAAATTGTGTATTTGACTACTGCCGGGGTCTGGCACTTGAGACCGTTGATGGAGGCTTACTAGAGGATGTTACCATCAGCAACATTACTATGAGGGACGTTGTCAATTCACCTATTTTTCTTCGGCTAAGCAGCAGGATGCGTGGCCCAGCTGGTACCCCGATAGGTAAATTGAGAAGAATTCTTATCAGCAATGTAATGGTGTACAATGCTGATTCACACTTTGCTTCAATTATAAGTGGTATCCCGGGCAATGATATTGAAGATGTTAAACTCCGAGATATCCGTATATTTTACCGTCAAATTGATTCTGCGGCAACCAAAATTCAACAGGTTGTCCCTGAACATGAAAAAACTTATCCGGAGCCCCAAAAGATGGGTGTTATGCCGGCCTATGGTTTCTTTATCCGGCATGTAAAAAATATAGAGCTGAACAATGTTGAAGTTAGCTACCTGCAATCTGAAACAAGGCCTGCGATTGTGATGGACGATGTAAGGGGGGCAGAATTTTTCAATGTGAAAGCCCAAAAAGCAGGGAAGGCAGCATTAATAGAATTACGCAATGTGTATGACTTCAATATTAGCGGTTCAAAACAACTGAAAAGCAGGCAGATAAAAAATATAGAAAAAATAACCATCGACAATGAATAGATAGGATGTAGTGTAGGGATATCATTACGGATGCAGGCACACATCTTCATAGATTGCAGAAAGTTGCTGCAGGTTGTTTTCTGCAGTGTAGTTGCTGAGAAAGGATTCGCGCGCCTGCATCCTGTAAAATGATTGTTGATCCTCTGATAGCTGCATCCAATAGTTTATTTTCCCAATCAGGTCTTCTGCTTCACCTACCTTGAAATGGAGGCCATTGTACCGATCGCCAATCATAGATGACATTGCTCCTAAATTGCTTGCTATAACGGGCGTCCCCTGAGATAATGCTTCAATGATAGTCATTGGCATTCCTTCATACCATATGGACGGAAAGATTAAAGCGGTACAGGAGTTCATTTCAGCTAAAATCTGATCTCTGCGCAAACTGCCCAAATAAGTAATATTTGGATATTCCGCGGCAGCTTTTTCTACAAGAGCCTGCAATGGACCGGTTCCGGCAATACGAAGCTTAAAAGCGGTTTGTTTAATTGCATCAAGCAATACCCCGATTCCTTTTTCTTCGGAAAGTCTTCCTACAAATAAAAAGTGTTTTGCGGGGATATAATTTTGCTGAGCGCTGTCCTCAACAAAATTTGGTTTAACTGAAAAATATTGTGCCCCGACTCCTAAGCCGGATGTGATGAAGATGTTCCTGGCGAAGTCGGTCAGTACGATATATCGGTCAACCATATTCCAGGTTCCAGCCATTTTGTGAAACCACATGATTGATGCCAGCCATAAAGTTTGTGAAGCTGAGTCCCGGTATGCTTTTTTAATTACAGCTTTCCAGGGAAAAGATGATGTCAGGCTGTCTGTAAACAATTTTCCCGATACCAGCAAGGTGGCAGAAGGGCATATCAACCTGAAGTTATGCAGGGTAACCACCACAGGGATATGCTCTGATTTGGCTATGCGGATAGCCAGAGGTCCAATAGCGAAATGTCCATTATGAATGTGAATCACATCAGGCTGAAATTCCTTTATTTTTTTTTTAATGATACCTGCAGTTCTGATATTCCAGATCGAAACCAAGAATTGCATGGCACCTTTTATACCTTCATTATTTTTAAAAATAAGCGTTTCAACCTGGTGTTCTTTTTCCAGCAATGCACATTCCTGGGTATAGACGGAGTCTTCACCTCCCTGTTGACAGTATGCTGTGTGGAGCATTAATATCTTCATTGTTTCAAATTTGTTGTTTAGACGGAACCATAGTGTTTGGAAGGGTGGACTTGGTAGGATCGGCACGAATAGAAACAGGATTGTTTGTGGTAAGAAAGTTAATTTAATTTATTATTAAAAACAAATATTTGCTGCGTTTATAAGGCTAAAAAAGACGCAATGTGAAGATACGGTCATGTAAGCAGTGAAATGTTGACGATGGCAGTGGTTTTGTATATATTAGTAAATCATTACAGTATATTTAATACGCAACAACTGAAGGAACAAGACCGCCGGTTATTTCCTTTAGTAAACTATAAAAATTATGCAGCAAGGATTATTAATAGATATGGACGGTGTGATTTACAACGGAGAAACACTGATCCAGGGAGCCGACACTTTTATTGCCAATTTGCTAAAAAACGATATTCCTTTTGCTTTTATGACCAACAATAGTCAGCGCACCAGTCTGGAGGTAACACGTAAACTCAAACGTTTGGGGATTGAAGTAAAAAAAGAACATGTTTATACAAGCGCGATGGCTACCGGAAAATTTCTGGGAGATCAGGGGCATAGCGGGACCGCATTTGTCCTTGGTGAGGGAGGACTACTAACAAGCCTGCATGAGAACGGGATCACGCTGGTGGATACCGACCCTGAATTTGTAGTATTGGGCGAGGGCAGGAATTTTACGTTGGAAATGGTTCAGCGTGCTGTAGACATGATCCTGGCGGGAGCGAAATTTATTACTACCAACCGTGATCCCTCTCCTAAAAAACCAGGATGGAACAACCTCGGGATTGCTGCTACGACGGCCATGATAGAGGAGGCCACGGGAATTAAAGCTTTTGTGATTGGCAAGCCCGGCCCGGTAATGATGCGTTCAGCGAGAAAGTTTCTTGGATTAGAAACAGCAGGTACCACCGTCATAGGTGATACCATGGAAACTGATATTCAGGGAGGTGTGCAAATGGGCTATAAAACTGTACTCGTACTTTCAGGAATTGCCAATAAGGAAGACATCAGCAGGTACGCGTTTAAGCCAGACCTGATAATTGGATCTGTAGACAAGCTTGAATTTCCGTTGAAGTGGTGGTAATGTTAATTTTTCACCGCACCAATTGGTAAAACGACTTTACCGTACATTTCGTTGAGGAGGTTAGCAATGCCTGTATAAATCGCTGAGGCACCACAAATAATCCCTTCGTAACCTGCTAGGTGTTTAATTGCCGGACTACCTGTAGCATCACCAGCAACCAATAAAAAGAAAAGTAACGTTAGCGACGCGAACACAAACTGTAGTGCACGGTTTAACCTGAGCGTACCGAAGAAAAGCAGAAATGTAAATATTCCCCACATACTAAGGTATGCGATCATAGCTTCATTAGAGGCTGCTTCCGCCCAACCCAGTTTTGGCATTACCATTAAACCTACCAGTGTAAGCCAAAAGAATCCGTACGAGGTAAATGCAGTTAAACCAAAGGTATTGTTCTTTTTGGCTTCGATAATGCCTGCAATAACCTGGGCAAGTCCGCCGTAAAATATACCCATTGCCAAGATCATGGTATTGATTTCAAAAAAGCCGGCATTATGAATGTTGAGTAAAACGGTCGTCATGCCAAATGCGCACAGACCTAAAGGTGCAGGATTAGCCGTCTCATTGCTGAGCACAGCCACCGTTGGTGTAGTAGTTTCTATCATACAGGAATTTGGTTTTCGCCTTAACGCGTGGAATAAATATAATACAAAAGCGTATTTGCCAATGTAACATAAATGCGACTTAAACTTTTGCGTCCTGTAATTTATGATAAGTAATATAAGAAATCACCAGTATTATGATGAATAGGACAGGTGCGTACCACAATCCTTTAGTGCCATCCACACTCAAATGAGCAATAAAGGCAGAAATAAAATCTATCCCGAACGCCACATATGCCCATTCCTTAATCCTTTTCGGAAAAAAGGGTAGAAGCAGGATTATGCCACCGATGAATTTGCCGATACTAAGCTCCCAGTGGAACCACATTGGCAAGCCCAGATGGCGGGTGCCGTCAGTTGCCATTTTGCTACCGGCAAAAAAGATTCCCGGCAGGATAAAAAGGGCCAGCGCAATGGTGCTAAGCCAGTAAATGATCTTTGTTCTTTTTGTCGTTTGGTTCATGTTGTATAGATTTAGATTTTGGTTCATAAATATCATTTTACTAAAAATCAACAATGCGGTGTAAAAGTGACAATGAGCATGGGAGTACAGGACAAAATTTAACAAAATTTAACAATATTATCTAATTTTTATTTGGCGAAAAATGGATATACTGTTTATGTTTGCCCTGTCTAAAATATAAAACATTTAATGGAAGAATTAAATAGTAATACTGAGCATCTCCCGTCAGACACTACGGCTGCCAATTCATCGTACTCAACGGATATCAGAGCCATTAATGAAATGATACAGCGTGAAAGCGCGTTCGTAGACTTACTTAAAATGGAAATGGACAAAGTAATTGTCGGCCAGAAATATATGGTAGAACGCCTGCTGATTGGGTTGCTTGCCGATGGCCATATATTGATTGAGGGGGTTCCCGGATTAGCAAAAACATTGGCTATCAATACGCTGGCCAAGGCTATCCAGGCTGATTTCAGCCGTATACAATTTACGCCCGACCTGCTGCCTGCTGATTTAGTAGGCACGATGATTTACAATCAAAAAAAGGAAGAATTTATAGTGAGGAAAGGCCCTCTTTTTTCAAACTTTATCCTTGCGGATGAAATTAACCGCGCGCCTGCAAAGGTACAGAGTGCATTATTGGAAGCAATGCAGGAAAGACAGGTGACCATTGGTGACGAGACCTTCCCATTGCCCAATCCTTTTTTAGTACTTGCTACACAAAATCCCATTGAACAGGAAGGTACCTATCCTTTGCCCGAAGCACAGGTAGACCGTTTTATGCTAAAGGTTGTGATAGGTTATCCCACAAAAGAAGATGAAAAGCGTATTGTAAGGGCAAATATTGCCCCTCAAGGTATGTTAAAGCCAAATGCTATTGTACACCCGGACCAAATAGTGAGGGCGCGTAAAGTGGTTAAGGAGGTTTATATGGATGAAAAGATAGAGCAGTATATCATCGATATCGTATTTGCAACACGTTTTCCGGATCAGTATAAATTATCCAACTATAAAAACCTTATAAGTTTTGGTGCTTCACCACGGGCAAGTATCAACCTTGCACTTGCAGCTAAGGCTTATGCCTTCATCAAACGCAGGGGATATGTGATACCGGAAGATGTAAGAGCTATTTGTCACGATGTGTTAAGGCACCGTATCGGCCTTACATATGAAGCAGAAGCGGAAAACATGACCAGTGAAGATATTATTACGGGATTTTAAATGCAGTTGAGGTCCCTTAACCCCTAAGCTGTTAGTTATGGCAAGAGACACCAGAGAACTGCTCAGGAAAGTAAGAAAAATTGAAATTAAAACCCGTGGATTGAGCAATCACCTATTTTCGGGCGAATACCATTCAGCTTTCAAAGGCAGGGGGATGGCCTTTAATGAGGTGCGTGAATACCAGCCCGGTGACGAGATAAGGACGATAGACTGGAATGTTACTGCACGATTTAACCATCCTTATGTAAAGGTATTTGATGAAGAGCGGGAGCTGACGGTGATGTTATTGATGGATGTGAGTGCTTCTGAAAACTTTGGGACTATCACACAGCAGAAACAGGACCTGGCAACTGAACTGTGCGCCGTACTTGCTTTTTCAGCTATACAAAACAATGATAAAGTGGGAGTGATATTCTTTAGTGATAAAGTGGAGAAGTTTATCCCTCCAAAAAAGGGAAGGAGCCATATTTTAATGATCATCCGGGAACTGATTGATTTCAAACCGGAAAGCAAAGGTACCGATGTTGGCGAAGCATTGCGTTATTTTACCAGTGCGATTAAAAAGAAATGCACTGCTTTTATTCTGTCAGACTTTATTAGTCCTGTTTTCGAACAGCAGCTCAAACTTGCCAACAAAAAACATGATGTTATTGCACTGAGGCTTTTTGACAAACATGACGAAGAGTTTCCAGATTTGGGCCTCATTCCTGTGAAAGACCAGGAATCGGGAGAAATACTCTGGGTGAATACCGGTGACAAAAAAGTTCGGGAGGCATACAAATCCAGCGCCCTGAAAAGAAATGCTCAATTAAAGGATGTTTTTAGTAAATCAGGTGTAGATTACACTTCCATCGGTACACATGAGTCTTATATTACGCCATTGAGGACATTATTTAAGAAGCGGGAACGCAAACGTTAAGAACTGAAATGATCAAGAAACCTATATATTACATCCTGATTTCAACACTGTGCCTTTCCTTTTTCAGCTTAACAGCTGCAGGGCAGGAAATTCAGGCATTGTCGAAACTGGATCAGAGTACGATACGGATTGGCGATCAGACAAAATTACACTTGTCAGTTTCGCAACCTTTAAAGGCACGGATCGAATTTCCTGTTCTGACAGATAGCCTTGCAGGAAAATTGCTCATCATTAGCAGTAGTAAACAAGATACCATTTCAGATCAAAATAATCCCGATAGGATAACGGTTACCAAGACCTTAGTAATTACTGGTTTTGATGAGGGTACCTATACTATTCCTGCATTAGAATTCAAAGCTTTGGCAGGTATAGTTAAGTCGCCTGAACGAAAATTGATGGTGCAATCTGTAAAAGTTGATACTACCAAGGCTATCTATGACATAAAGCAGCCACTTGCAGTGTCTTACACTTTTGTTGACTGGCTGAAAGACAACTGGGAGTGGGTAGTATTTCCCATCCTTGTTCTAGCGGCTATTGCTGCAGCTATTTATTACTTAAGAAAACGTGCTGCATCTCAACCGTTACTGGTGGAAGTAAAACCAGAAATACCAGCGCATACCATTGCCTTGCAGCAGTTAAATGAATTGCGTAACAAGAAGTTATGGCAACAGGAGCAGGTAAAAGAATACTATATTGAGCTGAGTGACATTTTACGTGCCTACCTCGAAAAAAGATACCACACCAAAACCCATGA